>Ga0222655_1000124_pt1 | contig 38540 bp, 37 predicted proteins | sample AntAcemetagen423_FD_179857 | JGI IMG/M metagenome (GOLD analysis project Ga0222655, IMG submission 179857) | Saline water microbial communities from Ace Lake, Antarctica - #423 | ecosystem: Environmental > Aquatic > Non-marine Saline and Alkaline > Saline | place: Antarctica: Ace Lake... | reverse complement strand
AAATCTTGGAAGCTTAGGTCTAAAAGTACCTTTTCTAGATGATTTTTTACCACCGATTAAAAAAGCTTTAAAAACTCCAGCAGGGTCTTGTACATCATACATAGTTGTAAGGCCCTGAACGATGTTTGATTTCATGTCTGGGGTTACAGCAAATTCTTCACCCATTCCAGAAATTAACCCTCCTTCAGGGAGTCCGTGTATTTCTGCTAGTTTTTCTGTGATGTAGTCAAAAGTGTTAGTTTTAGGAGTGTCCTGCCCTTCTGCTACCCTGTTTTTTACAATTGCAATTTGTTTTTCAGAATCTTCAAGCTCTTCTGCTGTAGGGTTTTCTGGTAAATTCTTCGCTATAAGGTCTAAGCTTTTTTCTAAAGAACCTTTTGATGCTATTTTTACATCATCTATAAAACTGTAAGTTATAGCACCCGCTGACCCGTTAGTTAAAATGTTTTTTATAATTTCATCTCCTTTTAACTTTAATACGGTAGGTATTCTTCCTAAGAATGTTTGCACATCTTCTTTTAATAATTTTTTTTTCATTTGGATATTTTTTGCGTATGCCTTAAATCTAAATAGGTCGTAAAAAAATATTTTATTTTCTATTTTTGTTTTGATTTATATAAAAAAAGAATTACATTTGTACTCAGGAAATAATAAATAAATACATTTTAAAAATGGAAGGATTAAATTTACACATGTTGAACGCAACTTTGGGAACAGACGTTGAGTTCAGAACTTTTGATAACAGTGACGGAGTAGTCGCTAGTTTCTCAGTAGCTACTAACAGGACTTATAAGAATAAGAACGGTGAGAAGCAGACTGAAACTCAGTGGCACAAGATTGAATGTTGGAATAAGTTAGCAGAGTTTGCTAAAAATCATTTAAAGAAAGGGGACAATGTTCACGTTCAAGGTGAAGTTAGAACTAATAAAAGCGAAAAAGACGGGAATACTCGTTATTTCACTTCTACTTTAGCTAAAATGATTACTTTTTTACCTAAGTCAGGAGGAAACCCATCTGCTAGTGATGCGAAAGAGCAAGTTAGTAACCTAAAGAATGAGAATTCTACAGCTACAGCTACAGCTACAGCTACAAACAACTCTAGTAACAACGCTTCTGAAAAGACAGCGACTGTTGATCAAGATGCGTTTAAAGGGAATGATGATGACTTGCCGTTCTAAGTCAGAACTTAACTAAGACTATTAAAAAGAGGAAGTGCATTTGTGCTTCCTCTTTTTTTTGCTTCCAACAACTCTTATTTTTAACTATATATAGAGTAACTGTGAAACATAAAATTTTTTAATAATGTCTTTAGAAATAGAAAAAAATAGAAACCGTAAACTATCTGGCTTAAACCTTCTTAGTGAGGGCGCTTTAGTTAGAGAGGAAAGAATTACGAATAAAGACGCATCAGAGTACATTAACAAAAAAGACAACTTTGTGGGTTCACACACTTACGGGGAGGATTTAGGTGAAAGAGGTCAAATGTATGTTGCTTATTCTTATGGTGAGCAGCATCCTCTTTATATGTGGGTTGCAAGTGAAGATAAGTGGTACTATAATACTGATGATTATATTACCAATAAGGGGAAGCCTAACATTTGGACTAGAAAACACTTGAGAGACTTAAGGCCAAACAATGATGTTCAAGGAATTCCTAAAAGTTTAATGATAAATAAAATATCTAATTTTAAGCAGAAAATGAACATTGGAGATAATGTTCACACTGACTTAGAGCCGGGGGAGAAGTAATCTGATATTTTTCTATATCTTATTTTATTTTACCTAAATATTTCACTATATTTAACAAGAAAAATATCAGGATGTCAAAAACAAAAAAACCAAACAGCAAAAAACCGAGTTTGCTTATGCCTATTCTAGTAGGAATATCAGCACTCTCTTTAGCTTCAATAGCTGCTTACGTGTCCGTTTCAGGGCTTAGTAAGATATTTGCAGTATCGGCTTCAGTATTTTTATTTGGTGCTTTAGAGGCTTCTAAACTAGTCACGGCATCAATGCTTCATAATCACTGGAGTAAACTAAACAGGGCATTAAAGGTGTATTTAACAATTGCTGTTATTTTTTTAATAGCAATTACGTCAGCTGGTTTGTATAGTTTTTTATCATCTGCTTATTCTAAGACTGCCACTCAAATAGAGGTTGCTCAAAAAGAGAATGATTTAGATGATCTAAAGAAAGAAAATTTAGAAGAAAAAATAGTTAGTTATCGAGGTTTAGTTGAATCTAAAGTTAAAAGGATTGACATTCTGTCTGAGCAAAGAAATCAGCAAGAGACGAGGTTAGATTCTCTTTACAGCAGAAGAGCTTATAACTCTGCAAGAAGAACTGAAGGGTTAATTAAGGATGCAAATGATGATATTTCCATTTTAACATCTGCTGTAGATTCTTTAAGTTTTTTAGTGTCTAGTACTCAAGTAGAAATAAATGATTTAGAAGTCGGCAAGATTGTGAGAGAGTCGGAGCAGTCAGAAGGAGATGTTCTCACTTTTGTTTATATTTCAAAATTAACTGGAGTGCCGATAGGTACTGTTATAAACGGTTTGATAATAATGCTTGTTTTTATATTTGACCCATTATCAGTTCTTCTTTTGGTTTCTTTTAATTTTTTGTTAAAAGAAAGAAGAGAGTTTGATGAGTTTCAAGAAGAAATGTTAGAGAAAGAAGTGGAAATTGTTAGGGTAGGTGTTGACAACACGTTAGTAAATACTGAGTATACGGTTGAAAATTATTTAGAAGACACTGTTAAAAAGCATGAGGAGGTAAAAAAATTACTTCCTTTAGAAAAAGAAAACAATAAAAAAGAAGACATGAAAGATCCTGCAAAAGAAGAAGTTGAAATTTATCACGCAAATGAAAACGGAAACTTTAATCCTTTAGATTTTCTTTCTCCAGAAGAGAGAGAAAGAGTTATAAGAGAGATGAAGAATAAACAAAACCAATTAGATCAAGAAGAGAGAGAGAGGTTAGAAGCTGAGTTAAAAAAGCAGTTAGAAGAGGAGGAGAGGCTTCAAGAGATTGAGGAAGAGGAGCGTCAGAAAGCGCTTTTAGAAACAGTTCTAAGAAAAAAGGAAGAGGCTTTAGTTCAAATGCAAAAAGAGGAAATTGAAGAATTAAAAAGAAAGGCAGAAAAAGAAGCTTCGGATATTGCTCTTGAAAAAGAGAACTTCAAAAAAAGTGAGATAGAAAGAAAAGAGAATGAAGAAAAGCAAATATTTTCAAATTTAGATAAAAATAGAAGCCTTTATCTGAAAATGCTTGATGTTTTGTATTACAAGGGAATTGCTGTAAAAGGTAGTGGTTTTGCGTCTTATGAATCTCTTAAAAACAGCATGGTAAGTGCTGGTTTAGAGTTTGAAGATCAAGAGTATGATGATTTCTTAATTGTTTGTGCTTTATTAAGAATAATTCAAGCTCAATCTACTAATGGAGACAAAATAAGTAGAAAATTACTCAAGGATTATGACAAGGCAGTTAGTATTTTGTCGGCTCTATAAGAGAATTTCTTATTACTTATTAATACTATGAAACACTTAAGAGAATTAATAAAAAACATAATTGAAGATAATTACGCTTTAGGTAACGGAGCGGCAGTGTACCCTTCTTCAGGAGGAAAGTTCCCTTATGAGGTCAATGGTAATTTTGTCGCAGTACCTGAAGACCTAGAGCCTAAAAAGAATTATGTACAAGACTTTAATGCTTTTTCTTCAAATAAAGAAACTTTTGATTTCCCTCAAGATGAATTCTTTTTAGGGTTGAAAATTGAAAAAGACAAAAGCCCTAAAGATCCAATTTTATCAGTTGCTGAAAAAGTCATATCTCAATTAAGGGGTAATATCCAGTTCTATAGTCAACTAAAATAACTGTAATGCATATCATAACGAAAACAGTCACTAAGGTTGTTCTCGAAACAACAAGAAAAGAAATTCTAGAAGTTGGTTTTGATGACCTGTGGGAAGATGTTGTAAAACAGTTTCCTAAAGATAAGTACAGTGTGTTTAGTATAGGCGCAAAACCAAATCAAAAAGAGCTTATTTATATTGAGCTTATACCAATTTCTATTTCTGATTAAAAAACCTTTATTTTGGTTTGTTTAGGTTTTTTTACTACATTTGAAGGGTGAAAAAATCATAATACAAATGAACGAAATGAACGAAGAAAACAAAGACGATAAAGATTTAATCTTTAATTCGCCAAAAAACGCTTTTGAAGAAGATGGAGAGTTTCCAGAAGAAGGCGAAGGTTTAGGAGGAAGAAAGAGTAGTGGAAGTGGAAGGAGTTCTAAAAAATCTAAAACTCAAGCTCTAGATAGCTTTAGTCGAGATTTAACTGATCTTGCAAAACAAGGTAAACTTGACCCTGTTATTGGAAGAGACGTAGAGTTGGATATGGTTATTCAGATTCTAAATAAAAGAAAAAAAAACAACCCAATCATTATCGGAGAACCGGGCATCGGTAAATGTTTTTGTAAAGAATCTCTAGTAACTTTAAGGAACGATATTACTGGAAAAATAACAGAAATCTCTGTGGAGGACTTTGTTAAAACTCTTCCCATCTCCTAGTTTACATTTAACGTATTAATTGTTTTTTCTTCTATTTATTAATAAATAGAAGAAAATGATTATTGTAGAGAAAAACAAAGGAATACACTATTACCAGTTTAACGAATACTTTATTGACGTGAATTCGTTAAGGGGTTTTGTGAAAAAAGAAAGCGATTTCATAAACACTGAGTCTTTGGAGGAGAAGTTTAACACTGTGTATAGTGAATTATCTAAGTTAGATGAAAAAACAAAACTCACAACATTAGGGTGGAGGGTTGTAAAGCAATTTGGTTTTAAGCACAGGTCTGCATTTAAGTTAGATTTTTGGTTAGAGAGAGGTTATGGGGTTGATGAGCATAGTTTATGGGTTTCAAAACGAAGAGATACGAAGGGGGCAAAAAAAATAAGCGATGAAAATGAGAATGATTTTTCGTATGGGTCGTTTAGTTATAAGCAAAAAGGAGAGCCTACGTGTAATTTATGTAAAAGCAAGTTAAAGTTTGATATTTTAATTGAATCTTACGTAATTCAGGAGTGTTCAAATGACAAGTGCGCTTCTCATAATAAGGAGATAGTCTCTATAAGGCAGTTGGCGTTTTTGTCAGAGAGTATTTTCTTATCTAAAAATGATAGAATTAACTTAAAAGCGAGGAATCAAAAAGGTTTTTGGTTGTTAGAGGGATTGTCGTATGAGAAATCTATAGAGGAAGTTGACAAAGTTAAAATTAAGTTGTCAAAATTGGCTTTAAATTCCACTCAGTATTACATGGAACTTTTTGGTTTAGATGAAAAAGAGGCAAAGATTAAAGTTAGTCAAAACACGATGTATTCGAAAGAGTACTGGTTGTTAAAGGACGCGGAATTAAGTGGTGAGGAGATTCAAAATAAGATAGCCTCTATACAAAAAATAAATTCCAACAAACTACACAGTAGAAGAGAGACTGAACCTTGGTTTTTTTCTGCTTTCACAGAAACCCAAAAACAATATTGGGTTAACAAGTGTGATACTTTAGAGGAAGCGGAGGAGAAGTATAAGGAGAGGCAGTCAACATTTTCGTTGGAAAAATGTATTGCAAAGCACGGAGAGGAAAAGGGTCGAGAGATTTGGTTAAACAGACAAAAAAAATGGGCTTTATCTTACAAGAAAAGTAATTTTAGTCAAGTGTCACAAAGAATGTTTTGGGAGGTCTTTGGTAATTTAAGTCAAGAGTTTATAAATGAAAACATAATTTATTTTGCTGAACTTGACCAAAACAGTAAGTCTATTGATAAAAGCGGAAAGAATCATGAGTTTAGATTACCTTTGAAAAAAACATTTATTTTACCAGACTTTTTCATTGAAAACAAACGTAAGATAATAGAGTTCGATGGTGTTTATTTTCACAGAGGAACTTCAGAAAATAAAAAAAGAGAAAAACAAAGAGATAGTGATATAATAGGTTCTGGTTACGAAGTTTTACATATTTGTGAGAATGATTACAAAAACTCAAAACAAGAAGTCATAAAAAGGTGTTTAAATTTCATTCAGAATTAAAAAAAATGTATATTCGTAAACGATATAAAAACAAACAAAAATGGAAGCAGTAGAAGTAGAAGATTTAGGGTTGAAGAAATTTATTAATACTATAAATTTAGAAAATTACAGTATATTAACTGACAATGGATTTGAGAAGGCAGATAAGCTGCATGAGACTATTCCTTATGAGGTTTATCATCTTCTTTTAAAGAGTGGAAAAGAAATTAGGTGTGCAGATAACCATTTAGTTTTTAACTCTTCTTTAGAGGAGGTTTATGTTAAGGATTTGTCAGAGGGAGATAAAGTTATTACAATAGATGGTGTTGAAGAAGTTTTTTCGATGTGTAGTTTAGGTTTTAAAGAGACTATGTTTGATTTTGAATTATCAGACGACACAAATCACAGATATTATACGAACGGGATTCTTTCTCACAACACAGCTCTTGCTGAAGCTTTAGCTATTCGTATTGAAAAGAAAGATACAGACCCTTGGTTGCATGATAAAAGAATCGTAGAACTGAATATCACAGATATTGTTTCAGGAACAAAATATAGAGGTCAGTTTGAAGAGAGAATGAAAGCTATTATAGAGGAATTGAAAAAAAATCCAGATATAATTGTTTTTATTGATGAGATACATATGGTCTTGGGTGCAGGTTCAGCTTCGGGTTCAATGGATGCAGCGAATATTCTTAAGCCTATCTTGGCAAGAGGAGAGATAACTTGTATTGGAGCAACTACCTTGAATGACTACAAGAAAACAATTGAGAACGATACGGCTTTAGCTAGAAGGTTTCAAAAAGTTCTTTTACTTGCTCCGAGTGAGGAAGAGACTTATCAGATTCTTAATCAAATAAAATACAAATATGAGGATCATCACAGAGTTTCTTATTCTGATGAAGTGATTCAAGAAATTGTAAATCTTTCAGGTAGATATATAAACTACAGAAACTTCCCAGACAAAGGAATTGATATTATGGATGAAGCTGGTTCTGTGGCAAAACTTGCAATTGAACTTCCTGCTCATATCGTTGATATGAAAGAGAAGATACAAGAAATGGCAGCAAAAAAGAAAAAAGCTTCTGATTCCCAAAGATATGAAGAGGCTGTTGTTTTTAGAGATAGTCAAAAAGAAATCGAAGTTGCTCTTAAATTGTCTACAGAAAAATGGGAGGAACAATTTAACAAAAAAAGAAAACCTGTAACTATGGCAGATGTGGCTAGGGTTATTTCTTCTCATACAAATATACCTCTAGATAAGCTTACGGACTCTGAGACTGAAAGAATGTCTAAAATTAAAGATATCCTATCGAGTCAAGTTGTAGGTCAGTCAGATGCAGTGGCTAAGGTTGCTCTTGCTTTGCAGCGTTCTAGATTGGGGATTCAAAACCCTAACAAGCCAGCTTCCTTTTTGTTTTTAGGACCAACTGGTGTAGGTAAAACTCATTTAGCAAAGAAGTTATCTAAGTATTTGTTTGATAGAGATGATGCTTATGTTAGATTTGACATGTCTGAGTATATGGAGAAGTTCTCTACTACTAGGCTAATCGGAGCGCCTCCCGGATTTGTGGGTCATGAAGAAAAAGGAGAGTTAACTGAAAAAGTAAAAAACCAACCTTATTCAATTCTTCTTTTTGATGAAATAGAAAAAGCTCATAGAGATGTTTTCAATTTATTTTTATCAATTCTTGATGATGGCCACTTAACTGATGCCACAGGAAGTAAGGTGAATTTTAAGAATTGCATAATTATAATGACCTCAAACATTGGAACTAATAAAATTGTTTCAGGCGGGTCTAATTCATTAGGTTTTTCTTCTCAAGATGAAACTTTTAAGGGTGAAAAGGTTCAAGAGTTAGTGTTTGCTGAATTAGAGAAGCAGTTTGCTCCTGAGTTTATTAACAGAATAGATGAGAAGATAGTCTTTAATGTTTTATCTAAGGAGAATGCGCTAGAGATTGTGGGGATAGAAATCGAAGATATGATTAAAAGACTCAAAAAAGATCAGAAGATGGATGTAGTTATTGATAAGTCTGTTAGAACTCTTGTTGCAGAAAAAGGTTTTGATGAAAAATACGGAGCTAGACCTCTAAAGAGAGCTATTACTCAGTATGTAGAGAATGAAATATCAAATGCATTAATTAATGGAGATGTATCTCGTGAAGATAAAATAAAAGTCTCTTATGATAAGAGAAGTAAAAAAATAAAAATAAGTGGTACAAATACAAAAAAAGGGAAAGATTAGTTTTGAGAATCAAGAATTAAAAATCCCCTACAATCAAGTAGGGGATTTTTTACTTGCCTCTGTTTCTGAGCAAATATTCTTGGAAGATAAGTTAACTCTTAGTGAACTAATGAACGTGTTATTTCATTTAAAAGGGTTTGTTAAAGATTATTTCTTAGAAGAGTATGATGCTCTAAACACGCTTGTTTCATCAGGATTAGTTGTAGAGCCTATTTCAGAAATAGTTATTTATAAGGAATTGATAATCTCTTCAGAAGGAGATTTAATTTTTATACCTAAGATAAGAACCGTTAAAAAAGACTTCGCTACAGAAGGTTACCAAGATGTAATTGTTAGTATCAGCAATAAAGTTTTAGTGCATGACGAGTTTGGTTTCACAAATAAAGATAAAAAGATATCGTCCCCTATTACTCTGTTAGACCTTCTAGGGGCTGTTTTTGAAGACTTTAAAGATTATGTGACAGTTAGCTTAGGGAATCACTGATGTTTCTTTAGTTTGGCTAAGAAAGCTAGTTTAACACTTTTGTCAATCTCTTCGTCTACCATTTCTTCTCTAGTGTTTCCTTTCCAAGCTTCTCCGTCTTCAGAAGGTTCTTTTGCATAGTAGTAATCCATTACTAATCCGATTAAATAAGAGAAGTCAGCTATATCATTTGAAATGTATCCACGAGATTGTGTGTTTTGATTTCCTTCTTGACTATTAACGTTTGGTTGTTGATTTTCAGACATAATTTTCTTTTTTTATAAATAGTGTGTTATTCCTTATTGAAAATATAGTTTTTAGTTTCTATATTATCAAATGAATTGTATTTACTTAATTGGCTCTAAAGAGACTTCTTTGTATAAAATAGGCGTAACTGATAATAAAGGCATTCAAATAAGGCTTCTTAACATTCAAGTTGGATGTCCATACAAAATAGAAATTATTGATTCTTTTTCTACTCCTTATGCTTATGAGGTAGAAGGCATTATTCACAGAAGTCTGTCTTCAAACAAAGAAGATGCAAATGGCGTACCTCTTCGTGGGGAATGGTTTTATTTAGGTCTTGAAGAGGTTTATGGATTTCAAGAAAAATGTTTATTTAATGAATCAAATTACAAGATTGTAAAAGACTTATAGTTTCTTCCCTTTCCATTTAAAAGGAACATACCCTTCATTGTACAAGCACATTCCTTTGTGACCTTCTGGTATTTCAAAAGCGGTAAACAGCCAAAGCTTCGTTTCTTTTGAGTATATTGGCTCGAACCATTGAATTAAGGCGTACTCTCCGTCTCTTTTTCGGTATCTATTTGCAAACATTTTAATAGCAGGTCTTTTGAATTTTTTAAAAAACTCAAAAGCATCTAAAGATTCTTCTAAATCATCTGGGTGTAAAAAAACAGTAAAAGGAACTATTTGGAATTCTTCTTGGGTAAAATCTAAACATTTATTCCAAGATTCACTTAAGTATTTAAAGTTTCCTAAATTATCTAGTGCTGCATAAAGCATTTGTTTGTTTTCAAACATCTGGTTTCTGATGTCTTGTCTTTCAAAGATGTCATCTACAAATTTGTCAAAATCTTTAATTTCTTCTATCTTTTTAATCTCTATCATTTATGAATTTTTGATATCTATCCGTTAACACTGTTATCCCTTTTGCTCCATTCTCTATTAAGTAAGAACTGAGAAGCCATAAGTTTTTTTCTTTTATAAAAATAGGCTCTAGACACTGCACTTGAAAAACCTCTCCTTTTTTATTTATATATTTAGCTGGATGCATAAAAAAAGAGCTTTTATTGTTTTCAATCATATACCTATATATAGGAAGGTCTTTTTCTAATTGTGAGAGTTCTGAAAAATCTAAAATACTCTTCCCTTCTAATTCGTTGTTTTTGTAACCCAAGCAATCAGACATTGATTTGCTTGTTTTATATATAGTGAAATCTGATTTTATAAAACCAAACATAAGACTCCTGTTATTGAAAAATGCTTTTCTAAGATTTTTGTTATCTAGAATTTCTTCAATTTCAATTTTCTTTTTTTTTGCTATTTTTTTTAAATCTTCCCTCATTTTATTTAAACTATAGTATGTTTAATTAATTTCTTCCTCATCAGCCCCATAGCCTCCGCTAGAGTTGTTATTTGACTCGTTTTGGCTGTGTTCCTCATCGTCACCGTCTACGTCACTTGGCGGGTAAGCTCCTCCGTAAGAACTTGGTCCGAAATCTGAATGTGTGTTTGAATGTGAATGTGAATTTCCCACATGTCCTCCATAAGGGTTGTTTCCGCCTTTTCTTTCGTGGTTGTAGTTGTTTGATATCCCAGTGTCTCTATCTCTAAATGCACCGATACCTTTACCTCCTAAAACGTATAGAGAGAATGACCCTAAAGCCCATTTTAGGTTTGAACTTACTAGCTCAAGAGTTTCTTTAGACTCTAAGTTAACTCCTATAAATGCACAGACAGATAACAATATGTTAAGCGTGATAAATGCAGAAAATGAAATAAAAAGATAAATCCTTCCCTGAGAAAACCTACGACCCCCTTCGGTTGGTTCTTTTAATATGTCTCCAAAAAAACTCATCTTATTTTACCCTTTTTTAAATCGTTGTATTTTTGGTATAATCCTTTATATCCTAAAACCAAAAGCATAGATACCCCTAAGGACAAAAGCACCCAATAACCACCGTCTGGGTATCCAAGATCTTCAGGCTTTACTATGCCCCAAATCACGCAAACTAGAACTCCAATGAACAACCATAAATAATTATTCGATTTTGCTACTATTTCAAACCAGCTTTTCCCTTCTGTTAAATCTCTTTTTCTCATAACATACTTGTTTATCATAAATAGGCTTTGTAATTAAAAATGTCTACTTTTGCAAAAAAAATAAGATGTCAAAGATCATTTACAAAAAAGGAAATCTACTAGATCAAACAAGTAATCTTGATTTAATTGGTCATGGATGTAATTGCTTTTTAAGCATGGGGGCTGGTATTGCAAAAGAAGTAAGGCTTAGGTTTAAAGATGCTCATCTAGCTGATCTGAAAACAGCATACGGAGATAGAAATAAGTTAGGAAACTATACTTTTGCTCAATTTGATGGTTTCAAAATATTAAACCTATACACTCAATATAAATATACCCGACATGAAGTTGATGTAGATATAGATGCTATAGAGCAGGTTTTTTCTTTGTTAAACGAAGAGTACGGAGGAATGTCTTTGGGGATACCTTTAATAGGAGCTGGTTTGGCTGGCGGGGATTGGGAAGAAATATCAGAAATAATTGAAGACCAAACTCCTGACTTAGATGTTTTTGTTTACATTCTCCCAAGAAACAAAGAGTGGCATTATCTTTTGGATTAATGTAACATTTTTTGAATAAAATACGTTTATATAATATGAAGACATCAGAACTAGTGTTAGAATTGCTTCGGCAACTAGAAAATAGAGAGATAGACGAGTTTAAATTTGTTAGAGACACTGCTAACCCTTTTAAAGCTGAAATATGGGTAGACAAAGGCGTATATGCTGGTCGAAGACTTATTGATCACCGTTGTTTGAGTTTATCAGAAATGACAGAGAATGATGAAAAATGGATTAAAGAAAAAGAAGAAAAACTTTAATTCACGCGGAATGTGAAGATAAATACGACATTCCGCGTAATCTAAACAAAGAAGCTTCTGAAAAGAGAGGTGGTTCACTATAGCGACTCATTGCTTTCCTTTGATTAATGATGCAAAAAAGTTTACTCTTTAGAACACCTTAAGTGGTGTGGTTCTGAGTGGTTTATAAAGAATCAAGAAAAAAAATAAAAAAAAGTTTGGTAAAGTTGTAACAAATTGCTTTACTTTGCGTTCTAATATAGCAAGACAATCCATTTTGGATTTTCAAAAATTTTTATATATACTAGCTTTAAAGAAAAATAATTTGCGTATTTAACCGAACCAACACTCTTTAAATCAGATAGTTAAGTTTGTTTGGGAAGTTTTTTTGTTAAAAACATTTGGGTTTAACAAAAAAAAGAACTATATATAGGTAGATGTATAAAGCATACAAATACCGAATCAAACCAACCGAGCTTCAAAAGGAGCTGATAGCCAAGCATATTGGCAGCGCTAGGTGGATATATAATCTTGCTTTAGAGACAAAAAATTTGGCTTATCTGGGTACAAAGCATAATTTGTCTCATTTTGATTTAAACAGACAAATACCAGAACTGAAGAAGGATTATCCTTGGCTGAAGGAGATTAACTCACAAACACTACAGCAATCCATTCAAAACATGGATGCTGCATTCAAACAGTTCTGGAAAGGGGGTGGGTTTCCAAAGTTTAAATCCAAGCATCGAGGAGCAAAGTCATTCCACGTCCCTCAGAACGTCATGTTGGACATAGAGAAGTCCGAGCTTATTATACCCAAGTTTAAAAAGAAAGGTATTCCAATTGTCCTTCACAGAGAGATAAAAGGTATTATCAGAAGCGCAACCATCAGCATAACATCTACTGGCAAGTACTTCGTGTCGATCTTGGTGGACACCCAAACAGAAGCGCCTGAGAAAGCACCGATCACCACCAGCACGACAGTAGGAGTGGATTTAGGGATCAAGGACTTTGTAGTGACTTCAAACCAAGATGTCTTTGCAAACCCAAAGTATCTGAGCCAGATGAAGTCACGGCTTGCGTATACGCAAAATAGGTACTCAAAACATAAAGGCAAGAAGAGAAGACATCGTCTTGCTATACTACATGAAAAGGTGGTAAACCAAAGGAAAGATTTCCTGCATAAAACCTCTAATCAGCTAATCAGCGATAACCAAACGATTGCTTTAGAGACACTTGCAGTGAAAAATATGATGAAAAACCACTGCTTAGCCAAGGCAATTGCCGATGTTAGTTGGTCTACTTTTGTTTTGATGCTGGAATACAAGGCAGAATGGCGAGGTAAAAACATCCTTCGAATAGGTCGATTTGCGCCCTCCTCGAAGACTTGCTCGGACTGTGGACATATCCATAAGGGAATGACTCTAGCAGACCGAGAGTGGACTTGTGGGAGTTGTGGCGTGACGCACGACAGAGATGTCAACGCAGCTGTCAACATCAAATCTTTCGCCCTAAAAGACATCTTATCAGGGACTGATAGGAAAAATCATGTAGAGCTGCCAACACTAGTTGGAGTTATGACACATGAAGCTCACAGTAGCGGCTCTGCCGTGCGTGGGTAGTTCACATATAACTTTAAGTATAACTTTAAGTAAAACTTTGTGAAAAAGACCGAAAAAGACGCTTCTGATATTAAAAAGCAAATAGTATATTTAGAAAAAGAATTAATAAATTTACAGAATGAGTGCAGTCATTCAGAAAAAATCATTAAATTTGGTAACAGCAGAGTTTGTAAATTCTGCAAAGTTTGTCAAAAAAAAATAGGATACCCAAATGAAACAGAGCTACGAGATAACGGATTCAAATAAAGATAACATTAAGAAGTTAATCATAGAAAAAAAAGTTGGGTTTTCTTTTATGTCTTTAATTGACTGTCTAGAAATAGAGAGTAAAATACATCCTTTTTTCGAAGATCTTCAGTTAATTAGTTGTAAAAAATCACCTATAAGATACAACGTTAACGTACAAGTGAACTCAAACTTAGAAGAAGTGAAAGTTTGGTGGGAAATAAAATGCGCCAACTCTTATAGAGAGTATGAAGTAGAAGGAACATACGAGAAAGAAAGCGATTATCCAAACCAAGTTGAAAGAGATATTGTTAATTCTCTTAAAAAAATACTTCAAGGGGATTTAGATCCTAAGAAAAATTAAAAAGGATTTAAAATCTTAAATTCTAAAGTTTCAGGAAGAGTTCTGTTTGTTCCGTATTCTTGCATTTTAAATTCTACTTTATAATTCTGATTATGCAAAAGCCACGTTGTGTCTAAGTCAATATAGTGTGACTGACAGTTATCAATTACAACTCTATTGACTTGATTCCAAGGAACAACTTCTAACTGTGAATTCATTATAACCCTATAAAACATTTTGAAAGGATTTGTAGGAGCAACAAAAGATTGATAGTTTGATCTTAAGTCGCAGAATATTTTAACCTTATCTCCACTATTAATATTTTGACCATTTTCAATTCCATAAATATCTACAGCATAGTTATTAACAGAAGGAGTTCTATTATAATAATTGTCTTTAATTGAAAATGATTGAGAGAAGTTTGTGGTGTCATGACCTGATACAAAAACAACATCGTTCCAAACATCTTTATATTTTTGACCTCTTGTAGAAGCTGTCATTAAAACCTCAACATAATAAACACCTCTTTCTACTTGATTTACAGTAAGACCTGTGTAAATTATATTTCCAGAATTGTCTTCTATATTGACATCGCCTATAGATTCATAATTTGCTGGCGCATCTCCACTAAAAGTATATAAAAAAAGTTTAGATTTTCTATTATTAGAAACATAAAGCCTATCGTCCTCTATTAATTGATTAAACTCGACCTCAATAAAGGGTTTAAATGCTGTGTTGGTGTGTTGGGTGAAGAAAGATGAGAAACTCTGCGTATCTGAGCTTATAAGCTCGTATGGGCGTATATAAGACACTGCTAGTCCGTTGTTGTCTACAGAATTGTCCATCCAAGAAGTTAGCATCGATGTTACGTCCATGTTAATGTCTTCATTTCCTAAAGAAAAATGTTGAACAGCATTGTTTATAGTAGACGCTGAAGGGTCATCAAAAACCCCTCCTTCGTCCCAATCAGTCAGAGTAGTTGAAGAGTTCCAGTTTGAGTATCCAGTTATTCTAGGTACACCGTATTGAGTAAAAGCAAAGTCACTTTCTAAAACATCATACCCTCTACCCTCATCCCAAGGTTTGTTTATCGGAAAAGTAAGTAAATCAAATGACGTAGAAATAGCTGCGTCTAAACCGTTAATTCTACCTTCTCTTTCTAACTCTCGACCCCCTGTGATTGAGTTGGTCATTTTAAGTTTATAAGAAACTACATTTCCAGACATAATTGTTTTGTCTGAAAAGTTTTTAGACAATACTGATAAATCAAATTGCATCATAAATCTACTGTAGGTATTTTGTCTGAAGGCAGTGTTTGCTCCCATACCTCCTCCGAACCATAAATTAGCGACAGCATTCTGACTAGAGTTATAGTTAGTATATCTTCCATTAGCAATAGTGTTGCTTTTTTCGCAGTAAATTCTATAGATTCCCATGTGAGCTTTTATTATAAATAATCAAGCAAAAAGATTTAATTAGTTTATTTTTTTTGCTGCATTATTTACCTTATGAATATACAAGTGTAAAATGAATATAGGAATATCTTTTCCGTTTAGAGACTCATCTCAAGGAGGTAGGCTTCAAACGACAAAAACAACGAGAGAGGCAATTAAATCTAATTTGATTTCTCTGATGAACACGAAGCCGGGTCAGAGACCTATGCGCTCATATGTTTACTCTCCTTTTTTTAACTATCTATTCGACCCTTGGGACGAAATTACAGAAGAAACTTTAGAGACAGAAGTAAAAAAAGTTGTAGGTGATGTCATCCCAGAAATCAAATTAGAAGAATTATTTTTTGATTTTGATGATGAGACTTACGTTCTAAAAGTAAGATTTGTTTACAGTATTGTTGTATTTAACTCTTTAGAAGACGAAGTTAGTTTATCGTTTCAATTCCAAAATCCAGAATTTTAAAAAAAGACAATAATGTCAGATCAAGTACAAGTAAATTATATAAGCAGAAATTTTTCATCTATTAGAACGGATTTAGAAAATTACCTAAAAGCATTCTACCCAGATGAATGGCAAGATTTTAACATCGCATCTCCGGGGATGGCGATATTAGACTTAAACGCCTATGTTGGGGATTTACTTTCTCACCTAGCAGACAAGAAGTTTAATTCTCTTTTTTTAGATGGAATTAAACAAAGAGTAGAGGCTTATAGATTGGCAAAGACAAAAGGCTACCGAGTTCCGGGTGTGCGCCCCTCAATCACAGCCGTTGATATAACAATCGATGTCCCCGCTACCTCTGATGGGCCTGATGAGTCTTACCTTCCAATATACAGGTCAGGAATAAGAGTTTCTGGAGGTGGTCAGATTTTTGAAACTATGGAAGATATAGATTTTTCTTCTGACTTTTCAGAAGACGGTCTTCCAAATAGAATTATAAATGAAGTATTGAACCAGAATAATCAATTACTAAGGTATCAAATAGTAAAGAGAGAAAAAGTCAAAGCGGGAGTTACTAAAATTATAAAAAGAGAGATAACAGATGGGAACAAGCCTTTTTATAAATTTAATATAAGTGACAAAAATGTACTTCATATTGATTCTATAATTGTTTACGAACAATTAAACTTAACTTCTAACCCTACTTTTTCTGACTTTAACAACGATTCATTAAAATGGTATGAAGTTGACTTTTTACCAACTGATGATATTTTTGTAAAACAAACAAATGAACAAGATTCTAAAGGTAACTTCCAAGGATATTGGAAAGAAGTTCCACGTAGGTTTGAAAAAGAATTTTTAGCAGACGGTTCATGTAGGTTAACATTTGGAGGAGGGGTAGAATCTTATACAGCTTATGAAGAGTATCTTGATTCTTTAATCGGGATAGAAAATCCATTCAAACCTCAAACAGCAATAAACATAGGAGATGTTCTTGACAACAAAGCTTTGGGTAAAAAACTGCCTAAAAACTGCACTGTATATGTAAAATATAGAGCAGGAGGAGGTTTAACTTCAAATGTAGGTGCGAATGTTTTACAAGAAATTAGCAATATTAGTTCAACTAACCCCGGAACAGATCAAGGGATAAACGACTCAATAGTAGCTTCAACAAGAATGAACAACCCTTACCCTGCGCTAGGAGGAAGAGGTCTTCCTTCAATAGAAGAGATAACCAAAAACATAGCAGCCAATCACGCAGCTCAAGAGAGGTGTGTTACTTTAAAAGATTATACATCTCGTGCGTATCAAATTGACGGAAAATTTGGCGCACCTTTTAGAATATCTTCTGAGGTAGACGAAAACAAAGTTATAATGCACATTATCTCAAGATCTGGAGATGGTTCTTTAATATCTCCTTCAACAAGTAGGATTAAAAGTAATATGATTAAGTATATTTCAAGATACAGAATGATAAACGATTTTGTAGAAATAAATGATGGTAAAATAGTCAACATTAAACTGAATATCGACTTATTGATAGATGGGGATAATTTTAATTCAAAAGAAATAAAACAAGCTGCGGTTAAGGAGGTTTCTGATTTCTTTGATGTTGAAAAATGGCAAATGAATGAACATATTTATGTTTCTCAAATCACAGATATGCTAAGAGAAATTCCGGGAGTAATCAATATCGTTGAAATGACTTTCTACAACATGCAAGGTGGTGGTTATTCAGAAACACTTCACCCACAAGCAACTTTAAATACACAATTAATAACTGGAACTGGAGGTTATATTACAGAGTTTGAATTATTAGATAATTCAATATTGGGATTGCCTTTGGTTATGTTTGAAATTAAAAACACCACTCACGACATCTCAATTCGTGTAGCTTCTTTATAAAATTGTAATTAATCTACACCCATATGTTCTGCCCATTTTTGGTTTTCATCTCGTTTTATCAACGCTATATCGCCCAAAATGTCAATATAATTACAACAAACATCAGGTATATATAAGTTTTCTTCTTCCATTTAAATTAGTATTAAGCTTCTTTATAAAATTGTAATTCTATCTTCAGTTTCTATTATGCCAGTGGTGAACCCTTGCATTACTAGGTTGGGTTGTATTTTGTTCCATTTAGTCTCTACCTCTGCTTTACAGGTAACGTTTTTTGTTCTATAACACTTACCCCTAAAGTGAACTGAAAGTTCATTATATCGCTTGTAGTAGTGGTAGAAGAATCTATATTTTTTCATTTTAAGTTATTTTGTCCCCACACACTTCACAGAGATTTTTTTCATTACTGCATTTTTGACATACTTTGTCGCAAGGGATGTGTCCTGTGTCAATATGAGCGTCACACTCAACACACTCTCCTTGAGAGAAGGCGTGAAGCACAATCATTCCTTTTGTGTGTAATTTACACTTCATTATTTTAGCTAAGTAAACGAAGGTATTAAAATTTCTTTACTTTGAGAAATTTAACATGTATTATTTATAAGAAAGAAGAATCGTAGAATGCAAGAAGAAATTTTACTTAAGAAATCAAGAAAAGGTACAACTGTAGTTTATTTTGATACAAATTTATCTCTAGGAGAAAGAGATAGCGTTCCCTCTGTTGTGTTACTTGACCAGCAAGGAAGACCTAAGTATATCAATCAATTTGATGGAAACGAAGTGTGGATAAGAAATTCTCAAAACAACCTTGTTCAACCAAATGAGTACGACCAATATTATACTGGGCATAGTTATTCAGATGCTTTTAATTTTGTTTTTAGTGAAGAAGAAAGAGATGTTTATAGGCAGAATTTTCTTAATGAAATGGAATTCTTATTTGAGGGAGCGTCTCAATCATTTGTTTTCTTTCATGATTCAGAAGTAGATGATTTATTTGTAACAACAAACCTAGTAAGAACAAGAGATTTCTTAGATACTTTAAACGTTTACAACAATCTTGTGAATAGTTTCCCAGAGCAAGAATCAAAGACAGGTACATTGATGGGAACTTTAAATGCCCTACAAAATATTAGAGACGAAAGTGGAAATAAAGTAAAAATACCTTTAGCTAACGTACCTGTTGGAGTTTTTATAGCATCGGATGAATTTCCTACCATTGGGTCTTTAGATTCACAAGGAGACAGAATTACATTAAATCTAAAGGAGGGTTCGAGTCAAGGCGAATATTTCGACACACAATCTTATAATCAAGATACGACTGAATACTTGCGAAGTGGAAGTAGGTTTGAAACAATCCCTGATCATTATAAACATTTCACTTACACAAATGATAATGGAGAGTTTATTTTAAATAATGTACCAATAGGAGGTCAAGTTCTTTTGTTTGAAGTTGATTTATTTAAACAAGGATTAACAAAAGATGAAATTGCACTAAATAATTTTCCGTTTCCAGTTGATGAAGAACCAAATCTAGATACTATTCCAAGTCTGTTTTACAGACAAATACCCTTAGATGTAATTCAAAACTGGGGAGTATTCCAGACTGGGTATACTGAAATAAATATAAATGTAAATTTAGATTTAAGAAAATGGACTACTTTTTACACAACTCCTATTTCTTATCAAGGAAAAACGTTAGAAGAACTTCAAGCAAAAGGATATAACTCTCCCCTTACTTTTGAAATTAGAGACATGTCTCTTGAAGGCTATCCAATTAAAAACAAAGAAATAGTTGAAATACATAGCATGTATGACAGAGAAGAAGATTCAAGAATTTTCTGGTACAATGAATTTGCTCAAAGAAAAAAGAGTGCGCAATTTAGAACAAGAGGATACCATGCTTTTAAAGTTCCCGCTAATATGTATGATCCCGAAGGAGAGCGAACTGACTCTAACGGAAACCCAACAGGAAAGAAAGGAGTGTGGTTGGCTGGGTATCAAATATCTCAACATTACATCTCTAAAGAAACCATCTTTAGGCACACAGGTTTAGAGAAAGTTCTCACAGATGAATCAACCTACGTGACTAGAGATCATTTTAATCTAAACAAAAACAACACCACTTACAACGCTCCTAATTCTGAGGCTCAGGGAGTTATTGGGCAGTTTCCTTATGAAAAACCTTGGAGTGTTTCTTACCCAGAGAAGTACAAGATACCAAGAAAACCTACAGAAGTTAATCCAAACTATCAGTTTTTAGATGATGAGGGAAGAAAGTATATTGAAAGACCTAGATATTTAGATGGAGATTTAGTAGGTAGACAATTCTCTGATTTTTCTGACTCAAATAACGACTCTCCATTAGGAGGGACAGGAGGGTACGGGGTTGCTCGTGACTCAAATAGTAATAGTTATTATAAAAACAACTTTTCTAAAACAGTAACTCAGAATTTTATTTACAAATATGAGCAAGGGGTAAATGAAAACGAAAAATATTCAAATGGATATAAACCGAACACATCTTTCCCTGTAGATGATGGGGTTTCATCTGTTTTAAATGGAGAAAAATACCAAAGAGTAGAATGCGGATACGGCTATTGGTTAAGGCCTGAGGGGATGCCAAGAATTTATAGCGACCCAGTATACAACGGTTCTGAAGTTATGCTTGATACAGACACAGAAAACCCTAATTCACTAGTTACTGAAAGCCAAGCTTCAGGAGGGTGGTTTGTTTCTGTTGCTCCCTATGAGAATTCAGTTAGTGTGGGAAATTTTGAAGATGGAACTAAAATTTTGTTGGAGATGGGTGGAGACTCTAAAATACCTGAAGGGTCTTTAGATATCTATAGAATACTTGACCCTTCTCCATACAATCTAGTCAACCCTGACCCTGTCCCTAAACTTCAGTTCGTGAAGTTAAATTTTCAAAGACTTTTCTCTCAAAGAGGAAAAAGCTCAAAAGAGTTAAGACCAGAAATAAAAAATTCTGGAAATGATGGAGGTCAGAAGTTTTGGTCAGGGGATGACATTACTGAAGGGAACTACAAAACCATGATAAATTTGACACTAAAAATAACAAACAAAGGAGTAGTTAGTGTTGATTTCATGGGAATAGCAACATTAGATCCTAATCAATCCTACGACATTTCACTTAGCACATTTGGCAAGTTTGACTGGTTAGAACTAGAGCTTCCTACGAATTCGATTTTTGATTTTGAAGAATTTAAATATACAAAAGCTAGATATGATTTTGAATGGCAAAACATTACATTATATAATGGAGGGAACAACATAAACGCAGGGTTAGCTAACTTAAACGCAGAAGGAGCTGAAAATTTTTCTCGTGAAATAAGGGATGTAAACTTAGCAGGAGGAGATGAAAATGACATTCCTAATTTTTACTTAAGAACAGAGTTGATAAATTGCGCCACAAATTACAGCGGAGATGATAATGAATGTACAGATGACTTTAAAACAAGAGATGATTACACCCATACAATAGAAATAAACGGAATGGCTTTAGTTAACCCTGAGCAAGAAAATGGGGTGTGGTTTAAATCTCATTTTACTTCTAGCAAACTAGAAGATTACACTTGTAACGTAAGTGGAGGGCCAAGTGGGCTGATTCCTTTTAAAGTAATTCCTTAAAACAATTCAATTATGAAAACAATTTTTGAAGTAGAAATAAAAGATATAAATGTTGACGAAGATTACTATGATTTTCAATATCAAGTAAAAAGAAACGGAATAATAGTAGGGAAAGGAGAGATTTCAGACGAGCATTCTTGGGGTGACTCCGAGGATGGTTTAAGCAGTTTTGCAGAGCTACTCAAACAAAGTTCTGCTGCTGATTTAGCAATAGAGAAAGTAATTAGATAATGGCAGAAAAAAGAAAAATTTTAATAAATGACGATAACCTAGACCAGTTTGTGTTGATTGATTTGGGAAGAAGTGTTCATGAAATTCAAAAAGAAAAATATGACAATGATTTTGACTTAGAAAAACAATTCAATTTAGAAAGGAATAGGTCTAGGAGTTTCAGAATTTATGGAAAAATATCTTCTACAATAATAGATTGTAATGATTTAAATATAGAAGTTTATTCGGATGAAAACTATTCAGATTTATACACAACCATTCAAACTTCAAGTTATTCATTTAATACAGAAAATATTTTCAGAAGAAAAAATGGAAAATATTTAATTGAATTAAACAACTTCCCTTTTGATGTTGCCTTTATACGACTATCATCCGATAACTTCAATTACAGAGACCAAGATTGGGAACAAAGGTTAGTTTTTTACAATACTGAAAACCAATTTATAAATTACGGTTCAAGTATTTTTGATTTCGACACATTTGGAGAAAATTCAGTTTCTATAGAAAATGATTTTTCGTTCTTTTTTAACAAACATTGGATTAGGTTAGATTTAGATGTAAAGGAAGAAAAGCAAAGAGAAATATCTTTTTCATCTAATGGAGGAGAAATTTTAGAGGGAGACTCTCTTAGTATGGAGATATACTTAAACGAACCCTCCCCTTTTGGGAATGAGACTTGCTTATTTAATATATCATCCCCCTCAAGCAATTATCCTTACTATTATGGCGAAGTTTCTCGTCAAGTTTTAGAGAGAGACACCCCTAACCAAAACCCTTTGTTTAGAAACTCAAATGGAAGTGTATATTTCTATACCTACGCCCCCAATGCAGCACTAGGTTTATTAAGAGCTAATTCAATTCTGACCATTACGAGCGGAGATTATGAGGGTGAACATGTTATATCTGATGTGGGGGTGTATTATTTTTACAACGAAGCCACAGGTATATACTACAAAAAAGTAACCCTAGATACACCTTTTAATCCTGACGCTCAAATTGAAGACGGTGGAGCTGTAAATTATAATATAGGATTTCCTCCAGACATAAGTGTTTTACTAAATGGTGTAGAAATAGAATTCCCTTACCCAATGAGTTGGGAAGAGGGAGAAGTTTCAAAAAACTTAAGAATTATTGCAAATGATGATTTAGATATTGAAATGAAAGAAGATTTTACCTTTTCTTTCACAGAAAAATACAGATTAATAGACGGATTAATTACTGTTTCTCAAATTTATGTTTTAGACCGAACAGAAAGACTTAAAACCATATTTAATGTAGGAGGTGTTTATAAAAACAGACTTTTATTTGAAGGCAGATCTGCATCTGTATCTAATAGCTTTACACGTCAATTTTCAAGCCCATCAATTTTAAGGAACGGAGCTTTATGGCAAGGTGTAAATGCTGAATTTTATCCTTGTGATAATATCTTTGTCAAAATAAAGAACGAGGGATTAAATTCAATTCTTCCTATAAACCCCACTCTTGGAAGTACATATAGAAAAGTTTTCTTATCTGGAGAGGAAAAGGTGTTTAGATTCAATATGGAATATGAAAATTCAATTCCTCATAAAATAAAAGCAACTTACACAAGACCTTCAGGACTTAGTCTTGGAGACAATAATTACGACCACTTTGTAATTAATGGGGTTAAAATACCAATACAGAATCAGAATAATTCTTATGAGAAACTTAAAATAAATTTAGATGGTGGTCAGAATGATTATTTTAAGCAACAAGGATATGGTAAAGATTTTTCTTTTTCATTTAACAACGAAGAAAAAAGCGTGATTTTCTCTTCAAAAGACGGAGGTGGTTTTCTAAGTTTAGAAACTTCTATAGATGGATGGGCGTTTGAAACATTGCAAGAATACGTTCCTTCTTTACAAAAAAATAAATCATTTGAACTTCACACAAACACTGTTGACCAAAAAAGTCACTACAGAATAACTTTTTACAAAAACGGATACAGAAGCATGATTATGAAACCTCAGTTTCTTAGTGCTTCAGAGGATGGGGAAAATAAGTATTTAGTGAACGTGTTAGGGAATATTTTAGCTCCATATGACGCTGAAAATGAAGAATGTTTTTATTTAAATAAGTCAATTTATCATGTTGGAAATTATCTTACTAATGTAAGTTTACTCCCAAGTTCTCAAGATATTTTAACAACACTTGTTGAAGGCGGAGAAGAGAGAGGTTACGGAGGCACACCCATGCCTCTTCACGATAAAGTGTACACCAACCATATTGCTTTACTGTCTCAAAACACTTTATCTGGATCAAAACGGAATCTTACAACTTATGGGAGATTTAATCAATACGGGTCATTAATTGAAAGTCCACACTGGGCTTCTTCTCCAGTAGAAGTAATTCCAAGTACTAGTGAGGAAGTGGTGTCATCACCCACTAAGAAAGTAATGGACATAAACATTTCTCTTACATCACCTTCCGCAGTATCGGGGGCGAGAGGGTTTGATTTTTTACTGAACGGAGAAACTTTTTACAAAATTGGAGGGACATCTTCTCCTTACTCAAATAAAAATGCAAATTATTGGTGGGAAAATGGAGATGGAGTTATAGTTGCAACCCCTGATAATGAGTCTGTTTTAGGAAACCCAAGTATGGGAGAAGTATTAGACGGAGGGGACAATAATGGAGATTTTGGCGGATTAGTAGATGGAGTTTTAGTTGAATCAAACAAATTAAGATTAAAATCTAAGTTTTTTGCTCAAGAATTTTCCATAGATAATATTTCTCAATTTGAATCTACTCCGGGTACTTTGAACTTTAATTCATCTTTAACAGCAATACAAGGGTCAGGAGTTTTTGGTTTTTCTCAACATAATAATGTAGGATATGCTTCTACCAATAATGACTCCAACCTTTTTAAAGAAGAAGATGAATTAAACAGTATTGGTTTATATTTACCTGATTCTCACTTAGAGGTGTTAAGGTCTTATTTAAACACAAAAGTAAGAGTTCCTAACTTATTAATTGGGGATGAAAATATTGGAAGAAATGGTTTAGGAGGATTCTCGTATCAAATATAATAATTTGATACTTATTATAACATGGAAAAAGACACAGAAAGATATAAGATTTTTATTAACACTCAACCAACTGATGAGTTTGAAAAAGGATATGGAATAATACACAGCAACAGGTCTGTGTCAGAAATTCCTGAGAATGATTTTTTTGTTCAGTTTTCTATGAACAGAACTGAAAAAATAATCGATTATGTAGACACTGATGTAGATGATAAAATAAAAAAAATAGAAAGGCAAGAAATAAATCCTTTTTATGTTGAATTTGGTTTCTTTGACAATGTTGATAAAATTCACATTAATAAAGGAAGTGATTTAAGTGCTACTTTGATAAATTACATTAGATTAATAAGACCTGAATTAAGAATAATGAGCAATCAAGAAGTTAGGTTATGGTTTAATTTAAAAGGAAAAAGCACCCTTCCTTGGACTTTAAAAAAAGGAAATAAGGTAACTATAGATGATTTAGATGTAATTCAAACCAACTTATCTAACGTAACTTCCAAAGCAAAAGCTTTAAATATTACAATTAACAAATAATGCAAAAATTCGAATTACTTTTAAACACAAGTTTTACTGGATCACCATTAACCGTTAGTGAACTAGAATTGAATGACGATTATTTTGTGTACACTCAAAGTTTAGGTGGAGGAGTGACTAGTGAGTTTAATATAAGAGGTTATCTAAATGATTCTCAAAACCAAATTATTATTGATGGTTTTGTTGAATATTTAAATCAAAATTCTTCAGATATAGAAAGAAAAGAAATTTTTTATGATGATAGAAAATTATCAATTATTTTTAATCAATTTTTTCAAACAACAATTTCTAACGGAACTCCTTCCCCAACAGTATTTATAGACAATCAGTTAGTAAACACAATAAACATAATTGTTAGTGACAATAATTTTAATTGGGATGGGAATGAAGTTGTTAGGCCTGATGGCGCACCAGCTAGTATAATTGGAGGAAGTAGAATAAATTCCACTAGAAATACTCTTTATGAATTTACTTCAGAAGACAGTTATTATCTACCTATAAAAATTTATAAAAATTACGACAAAACATCCATTGAAACATACAAAGTATGTGGAGATGTTATTGATGTTCAAATTGATCCTGAACTTGCAGAATCTTATCTAAGTGGAATTATTGATCAGAATTCAGATTTTTTTGAACAACTAGAATCCGTATCACCAAGCAATCCCGGAGAATCAAATATTGTTTCTAGTGTTCTCCAGTGCTTTGTAGATACAAATTTGGAAACAAATGAAAATGTTATATTCAGCAGCAACGCTTTAGGTGTTTCTTTTACAGAACAAACAGGAATGTACACCGAAGGGTTGAGTTATGGGATACCTATCTCTTTATCCCAACCATCATTAAGAGGTATTGAAGAGATTGAAATAGAAGTAGAGTATTTAAGCGCAGATAGTTCTGACATCACAATATTAGACAATCTAGTTGTTAAGTGGGAAGAAGGAGAACAAGTGAAAAATATTAGAATCACTATAAACAATGACATAAACATAGAGGAGACTGAGATGTTAACATTGAAGATATCTTCTTTTTTCAATGTTTATTTGGAAAAAAAATATACTCACACAATGAATTTAATTGACAACACAGTGTTGCGCAACGTGAGCTTTTCAAATGTAGCTGTATCTTCTATGCAAGACGTTGATGGATTGTTAGAATTTAACCTAAACGCAGAGGAAGGAGAAACCGTAAACCTTCAAGTATCTCTAGACCAAGCTAGCATTGGAGGGGAGAGTGTAGAAGTATATTTTTTTTACATATCAAGAAACCAAAGTGCGCCCATAAATGAAACAGACTTTAGGCTATTAAGCCCTCAAACAATAACATGGGGAGTTGGAGAGTTAAATAAAATAGTAGAAATAAGCACTTTGAAAGACAATATCCCTGAATCTGTGGAGTCGATTGGCGTTAGGTTAATAAACCCTATTGGAGTCAACCTAGGAAGAAACGCTATAATTAAAGGTTTAATTAATATTCAAGATTCAACAATTATCAGAAAAAATGTAGCGTTTAATATTGGCAATATATATAGACAAAAAGGAAAAATGGCAAGCGAGTTGAGTGGAACTCAACTTAGAGTTTTAACATCTGAAGCAACAAACGAAAATTCAAATTCATGGTTGGTTAAAATGGGAAATCAATATAATGAAGCAACGCAAGGTTTTGATCAAAGCTTTAATAGTTTCCCTAATTTTAATTTTGGATTTGACACAGAAGATAACTTAACATCTAGAATAGATTTAATAATAACAAACAATGGCGAAAGCATAATATTTAATGAACAAGAAGTGTTAGGTGGAGAAGATTTTAGTATTCAGATTTCAGATAATAATTACCAATTCTTTTTACCAACAAACTCAGAATTAGGAAGCACAGTTGTTCAGATAGAAGGAGCTTCTTACTACAAGCCAGTATATTTGAAAGCAGACTACGGAATGAGGATAAAATACACTCACCCAACTATACCTGTAGACGGAATACAGAGAGGATTCCATAATTTTATTATGAAAGGGTCACCGCCACAGCAAACAGTTGGTTTGGGCGAGTTTTCTTTAACAGGAACTGAAGATCCTTTTAACAATATATATAACCTTCAGACTACATACGATAATATGTCGGTCACATATGAGGAAGGAGGGCTTTGTACCGAAGGGTTTGAAGGAGATAATCACAAGCATAAAATAACAATAAACGGGATTGCTTTATTGGATGATTATAACAACGATACAAATTATAATGAATTTAACTTTAAATTATCTACTTTATTAAATACTATTTGTCCAACAACAAATGGTTTTGACGGGGAAACAGGGTCTTGGGAAAGCGTTCCTTATGAATTATTTACAGATTGATAATTTTTTAAATTAATATTTATAAAAAAAAACAAAGAAATGAGTGTAGGATTATATGGAACAAAAGTTCTTTCAAATGTTAATAGTAATGATGTGGATATACTCTATTCATATTCTTCTTCAAGAGAAACTCCAACGAACCCTCAAATGACACCTATGTTTGGAGCTATATCTGACAATGAATTTAAAAAACTCATTGGAGCAGATGGGGTTTACGAATTAAGACTTCCTGCATCTATCTTTAATAAACTTGGATTCTATACAGTCTTACTAAAACCTAAATCTTTTGAGACAACAATTCACGATTGTTCTGTTGTAGTCACCAACACAGATACAGAGATTCAGATTTCAAAGAAAGGGATAATAATCCCTAAACTTCAGTTTCAATCTCCCGGATCTTTAATCGGATATATGATTGAATACTTTGATGCAAATGGAGTTAAGACAAAAAACTTCCACAGAATAGTGACCTCATCAGAAGTTGTTTCAGTGTCTACAAACAATAATAATTCAAACTCTAGCTCAAACACTTATGTGCTTGACCCAAATGGGACAAACTTGTTTTTAACTTTAACTCCAGACGAAAGAAGTTTGATTTCAAATTCTCAACAAGTAAACTTAGGTAATGCAGGTCAGAAGATACTCATTACAGCCACTTCTTTCGATCCAAACGTAATTATAGTAGAAATGGTTGATCAAACAATAAAAACGCTCTCATACGCCTTATATGGAAATTCAATTAGAGATAATGGAAACGGAAAGTACAGAGTATTTGATGAGAATGGATTTTTGTTCAGAGAATTTAATTTAATTAAAAGGAAATCTCAATTTACATCAAGTGAATTAGATTACAAAGAAAGAATTGTAAACCCTGATTTAACTCAAACTTTTAATAATATTCTAGGAGCTTAAATTATTGTAGACCTAAAGACTTAAACCAGTTAAGTACATAGTTTTTATTTCCAATATTATATCCCCATTTTCCAGTAAAAATAAAAACAAAAGGGATACCTATAAACATTATTATAAATGTCAATAAAGCGAAAGGGAGCGTCAATCTAACCCATAATCTTACGGGTGTTTTTTCTTCAGAAAAGAAGTCTACGCCAAGCTCACCGAACCTGTCAACTAACTCCTCGTCATCGAGTTTTGATAACTCAGGGAAAACTTTAAAAAAGTTAGGGATGTAGTTGAGGTTGTTGTGAGACCAAGTTCTTTTTAATTTTCTATACATAAGACAAATATACGAAAATTAATCTTCAACAGTGATATTAGAAATGTCATCTTCAACAATGATATTAGAAATGTCATCTAAAAAAAGAGGAAAATCAACCTCAGAAACATCTGTTGTATCCTCAGAGTCATCGCTTATTTCAACAACAATGTTGTAGGTATTAATAGAGGTAGATATTTCGATTGTAATTTCGTTTGAAACATCAATTAAATTGACCAACCCTTCTATTTCTTGGCTTATTTCGTTTGAAACTTCAATTATGTCAACTGAGCCATCTATTTCTTCATTTACTTCGCCTAACACTTCTGTTAAAAACACCACAGATTCTGGTTGAGAAATATCCACCTTAAACTCAGATCCTTTGTTAATTCCGTCTTTATAAATAAATCTTTCTCTATGGAACTCAGTGTTTCTGTAAATCACACCTTGAGCTAAAAGTATAGAAGTGGCTGGTAATAATTGTTTTCCATAATTGAAGAACTTTCTTTCGATTAGTTTGATGAAGTTCTCAAGTTTACTCATTGTGATTCTACTTGAAATAGGGTGTTTCAAGAATGAGTAATTCAGGTAAATATTTTTTAAAGCTGGATAATAAAAAGTAGTATGGCTTTGGTCGTTTGTTTTCCTAGTTCTAGGGTCTACGTTGTTAGTAAACAAAAAAGTCATATACTCTTGATGAGTCATTCCTGATATATGCTCAGTAGCACCAGTAGGCTTAGCTGCGTATTGATCTTCTGGAACCCATTGGAACGGATAATCCCAATCAGCTAAACTGATATCGTCATAAGAGTAATTCCAAACAGTTCCTGATAATTGATACCACTCATGCACGTTACACTCAATTGCTTGGGCAGGATCAAGAGCGCAGTATAGTTGTTTAGAGTTAATGATATTTTCAGTACCAAAATAAACAGTATCTCCAGACTGAGTTTTAACATTATCGAACCTTAATACTGGGTCATATTGAGGTCTCCAGTAATCAATATAATTCATTCCATTACCTCTACCTAAACCTCCCTCTTGAAAAATAAACGGATTTACTTGATAGTCAGGGAATCCATTTATTTTTGACTTAAAAGACAACTCACCTTCTAGGAGAGTGCCTGTGTCACCAGAAGAAGCAGCCGTTGTTATGTCATACACAATCTCATCAAGCCTTACCATGCACTCTGGCGCTCCAATAAGTTGGAAAACCCAAAGAAGAGGTTCTCTTGTTCCTTTTCTTTTTAATAACCAAATGATATTTGTTAATATTTTTCTCCAAAGCTGTAGGTTAAAAGATGCAGCCGAATTCCCCTCTCCATCTTCATCTCCAGATAGGTATCTTAACAAATCCACTTCATTGAACTGAGGAGATAAATCAAACCCTAGTAGCTTAGAAAGCTTAAAAATAAATTTATCAGGCACTGATTCTGTCCCATCATAGGTTGCTGTGTGAGCATAAACAAGACCGTCAATGTATTGTTTGATAACATCAAACTCTTGTGCGTGAGATTGAGTTATATTTGCGTATATATTACTATCACTATCGAAATCAAAATATGCATCTGGTATCATAGTCTGAGCCATGATATTAGTTTTGTCGCAATCTAGGGTTTCAGAGAAATCTAAAAAATCAAACTTCCAAGTCTCAAAATCAGTGCCGTAGGTATCAGGGTTGTATCCATCCACAGATTTAGGCCATTCGTAGGTCACTTCTATAGTAGACCCGTCATCCAATATAGGGTTTGCTATTTTATATTTTCCACTAAAAATTAATTGATTTTTAAGTGGAGTGAGTTCTTTTTTAAATTTATAAATAACTTTAGGAGAAGGTGCTATATAAAAATCACTATAAGAATCAACAACAGATTGACCTGTTAATAAATCACCTTTAACAGTAACCTCTAAACAGTCTACTGAAAATACATATTTTAAAATCTGAAACTTTGGATTCGTAGACCCAGTTGAAAGCTCATCTTTAAAGTGAATCACATAATCGCTAGAATTATTAAACAAACTATTGTTGTTATAAGAATATCCAGAATTTAGAAGAACATTTCCTTGATTAACTAGGGAGTCCGTAGGTATTTTAAAAGTTGATTCAATTTTATTGGTATTTATATCCTGAACTCTAGAATAATCATACAAAGTCTCAACACTAGAGACTCCTGATGTAACATATATAGCATAAGGAAACGTAGATATTATTTCAGCTATACCTTTTACTGATTCTGTCTTAAAGCTTGAAAAATAAGTAAGATTATGAGGTTTCTTGAAATCTAAATTAAGTTCTTGCTGCTGAACAAAAACACTAATTTTGTCAGAAAAACTAGAACCCGTTGCTTTCATCGAGTTTAAAGACTCATATTGATCGAAACTAAGATTTCTTAAGGTTCTATTAATAGAGTCTTGGTCTAAATTACTATCCACACGGTAGTCTCCAATAGTTGAAATTGAGTTAGGCGTGGTTGCAAAATACCTTAAATCCTCTCCCGGTGAAAAGAATGGTGATAATGTACTCGCTGTGTTTGGTAAATCAAATGGCATTAGAATATGTCTTTGTTATAAATAATTCCCAAAATAAAAGTAAACTCTTTACTTTTGAAATTAAAGGTATTATTTTTTTTGAGTTCTATTTAGAATAAATAAAAGAAGATAAGAAATGAGTTATTTGCCGCAAGAGCCGCAGACATTTATAAATGTCAAATTAACGGATACTGGAAGGAGACTTTTATCCTTAGGGAGTCTTACCTTTAATAAAGCCGTATTTTCAGATAGAGAAATAAATTATGGAATCGCAAGAGAAAGTACATCTTATTGCATTCCTGAGAATAGAGTTTTGTCTCCAAAAGATGACCACCCTATTTTGCCATCAACAAATTTTGATGGCTCATCTTTCTATCAACTAGGAGATGCTCAGGTATTCTCAAGCAGAAGTGTAGCAACGGCACAAACACAAAATCTGGGGGCTTGGCTCTCACAGGGTACTGGAACAACAACTATCAATGATGCTAGTTATAAATTAGATGATGCTAGTTATTTGTTTTCAGGCTTTACTACCTACGACAACGTATCAGGAGCAACGAAAGAGCTAGATGCAGATTCCATAGAAACTACAGCAAATGTAGGAGACTTACTCCATATTAGGTGGTTTTCTGGAATGGGAACTTACGATGTAGCTCCAAACCTTTCTAACTCTCCCTTTGTGTCTCTTTGGTATAAAGTAACAGAAGTTGATGGAACAACCATGACTGTTGATAGAGAGTTGCCATCCCTAGGCTCAGGGTCAGAAGAGATTCCTTATTGGGTTTATCCGAATTCTGAAGTAGAGTCTTATTGGGGGTCAGCTGTAACTGAAACTACTAAGGTTTGGAACATGAACATAGTTAGAACTTCATCAGAGATTGGAACTACTAACACAATATTAGGGTACACTTCTTATGGTTCTTTAGAATATAATGGAACAAAAAAATATTTAGGGTTTGAGGATAATTACAGATCAATTGGAATAATTCACTACACAAACTTAAGTTCAGGAAACACTTACGCTGAACAATTAGTCGCTGGATCTGTAAAGTTAGATATACCTCATGTTTTATGGCATCAAAACGAAAGCGAACCCGGAACTGGATTGTTGGCTGGGCTTAGATTGTCTGATGTTGCAAGTGCTGATTATTTTGACTCATCAGCAGGGACTTCATTTAGAATTTTATATGACGGAAGCTCAAACACATCAACACCAGTTGGTAGAGTTTATCATAAATTAAAAATATTTGTAATCACAGACCCTGAGCTTCTAGCTGCTTTAAGCTACAAGTCAAACAGAAATTGGACTCTTCCAAAACCTAATGTTAGACTTGTAGATTCACCTTTAGCTCCATTAACCACGTCAACTGCATCAGGTTTTTGTAAGTCAGATTACACTTACTTTGTTTCTTATATATCTAATAACAAAGATTTTAGTGAAACAGAAAGCTTAGGTTACGAAGATACAATGCACTGCAATTATATATCAAGGATTCAAGGCCAAACAGACGGAGTTGGTTTTTCTAAGTTTTTAAATGTAAGTTTCCCTGCTGGGTCATTTCCTTATATGAGGAATGAAGCTGGGTTTGTTTCATATTCAGGAACAGGTTGGTCTTCTAATAAAGTTCAAATTCTTGTGAAGGAAGTTGAAACAACTTCTATTGACAATATGAACTCAATACCAACAGAAGGTTGGGTTTTAGTCAGTTCAGGAGGAACAGGGAATGGTTTATACACAGGAGAAACTAGTGACAACACAATTGACCCTACATATCTGCAAGCTCATCAGTTTATAATATCTAAAGAGGATTACGACTCTGGTTCAACTTACAATTTAGGAGAATATTTCACAGGAGGGATGGAAGATTTAAACTATGGAGATGAGACTTTCTTTTTAGGCAATGTAGAGTGTGCTATTCGAGCAACTGTATTTAAAACAGTTATTACTTTAATTGCTGAAGACAATGAATTAAATTCATCAAACAACGAAACATTTGATGGAGCATTAGATGAAACAACTTATATAACTGAAATAGGAATTTTAAACGAAAACGATCAACTAGTAGCTATTGGGAAACCTAGTTACCCCCTACCAAAATCTAATGCTAGATATTTAACGTATCAATTAGAGCTAGATTTTTAATTTGATATTATTTAAGAAAATAAACAAAAGAAAAAAATGAGCTTTGTAGAAACCACAACTGCCGACAAGACAATAAGCGGTACAGCCTACCTTACTGGAGTAGGGAGGCAATATTTATTTAATCAACAGAACATTAGGTTTGATATAGACGGAGATGACTTGTTTGCAATTAAATCATTTGCACTAGGAGATCCAGACCAAAATTACAGAGTCTCACCTTTATTAAATGTTGGTCAAATCCCTGATATTTCAGGAGAAAGCGAAGGGTGTTTAAAGTCTGCTGTAGATTACATTCAAACTAGCATGTTAATGTTTTCAAACTTTGACAGTTTAGCAACTAGCGCTGTGACATACAATGTTCAAGGTGATTATGTTGCAGATGACACGCTAACTATCAATGTAAACTTTGGAGGAGGCATTTTACCTACAGGAACGGATACTGGGGGAGGAAACACTGGCGGAGGGAGCGCAGGGAGTGGAAACCCAAACTCAGGATTCCAAGAGGTTAATTCAGGTTTTGCATCTTCTCCAAGCGGAGGAAACTCAGGCTCACAAGGAACTCAGCAATCTTCAAACGGAGGTAGATAAAAAATTTAAAAAATAAACAAAAAAATGGCATTAATACCAAACCAACAACCTGCGCTTGTTCTAAACAGAAACATAAAAGTGAAAACTTCTTTTGATGGATCAAGCTTATCTGAATCCCACAGAGTGATTGGCCCACTGGCTCAAAACTTAAGAACTACAGTTTTGTCTGGAGGAAAAAAAACAGTAATTCCTTTAACTGAAACTTTAGGTCAAGGGGGTCATTTTTTAAAAATTCACATGCCTACCGATTATATAGGTAGCAACGATAGTACTGTTTATGTAACTTTCTGTAGGAAAAACCTAAACTACGTAGATGGATACCAAGACTATGCAACAGTGCTTCCTGAGGCGTATATAAATTCAATAAAACTTTGGATTGATAATGGGCGAACACCAAACACAGAAGGTACATCTAGAGTAAGAAATTTAACTTTTTCTACATATGGAAGAGAAACTAATCAAGTAGAGAATTCTAGAATGTTTAAAATGGCGTTTGCATATGTAGGCGTTGTAGATGTGGAGACAGAAACAAACACAGGAATAGACCCTGTAGGAACAGGGGTAAATCTTGAAATAGCAGGCGGAGGAGAAAGTTCTATTGCAATATCAAGAACAAACTCTAAGTAGTACTGTAAAATAAAAAAATAAAAAAAAAAAAATGGCAAACGATTTTTTAAAACAAGTTTCAAGTGTTGTTTCTACAAGAAATGAAATAAGAACATTCAAAGAAGTTAAAGAAAGATATTTGGTTTATAGTTTAGTAAACAGAAATGAACTTTCATCAACAAACCTAGCGCACTATTTTAAGTCTGTTAATTTACCATACAAAGCAGACTCTTTGCTTTCAGGGTCTACTTTGTCACAGGCTTTCCCAGAGCTTCAACAACTAAATGTTGATGAATTAGTAATCGTTTCTATAGATAGCGGATACTATGATGAAATTATAGACGGAAGATCGATTACTTGGGACATACCTCAAGATACAGATGGAGTAACCTTCTCTTCAGCTACAGTTGTTTCAAGTACATATGGCACATTTGCAAAAAAACAATCAAACCCTTTGTTAGGGAACAATATTGCTTTCTTATTCTGTGACAGAACCAACCTACCATACACTGGACTTACAGATGGTGGTGTTGTCGATAAATCTTCAGTCTCAACTTGGGACACTACAAACTACCTAAACAGACCATCAGCCGTATCTTATCAAGATTTGAGTCCTACTGACATTAATACAGACCAAAGAGCATGGGCAGATGTTAATTTAGCTGTAGATATTGTTGAGAATTACCCAACGACAACTAATCAGGGTTTTAATTATGATGTTCCTGTAGGGTTTGTTGCGTTAGATAAAGGATTAATGGTAATCACACATCCTGACATAATTGAAAAAATACCTTGGGAACTAGGTATTGACGCTAGTGATAACGTCACCGTTAACGAGGATGAAGAAGCTGAAAGCGTGTGGTTCGATGACGAAACCCTATCTAGAGTGGAGTTTTATAGCATAGATATTGCATATCAAACTTCAGTTATTTGCATTGCACTTCCGAACGAATTTTTCTTTACAAATAATCCTACTTGGAATTATGGAGAAAACTTAAATACACTTCAAGAAGGAGCAAATGACTTTGAAACTACATATGTGACTGAAATTGGTTTGTACAATAAAAATGACGAGATGATTGCCATCACAAAGCTAGACAGACCTAAAGCAAAAGGGTATACAGGACTGTTAACTTTTACTCTTAAGTTGGACGTGTAAATAATTCAAACAAAATCGTTTGAGTTTTTTCGCAACAATAACTATATTCTTTAAAAATAAGAAACAATGTTATTAGCGCTAGATATATCAACAACATGCATCGGTTATTCAACTTTCGATTCTGAGGGAACGATGATGGAAATGAGTTACGTAAAATTCAACACCAAAAAGAATTACTGGGAAAGACTAGACGCTTTTATGAAAGCTATATCTCACTTGGAAGGTGTTGAGCATATTGCAATAGAAGAGCCTTTACAGAAGTTTGAAGGAAGAAAATCAAACCCTCAAACGATTGCTAAGCTTAATTTCTTCAACGGAATGATATCCAGTGCAGTTTATTCTAAATTCAGAATAGAGCCTGTTCATTTAAATGTATTGACGATAAGAGCAACCGCCTTCCCGGGTCTCATCAAGAGAGGTCAAGACAAAAGCGGTAAAATGCTAGTTTGGGAAAGAGTCTCTCAACTAGAGCCGCATATCAATTGGAAATATGGGCCAAGATCTAGAAAACTAGTGGACGAAAACTTTGACATGGCTGACAGTTATGCTGTCGGACTGTGTATGATTGTATTACTTGAGCAACAAATGGGTTAATTTTTAATTATATTTCATATATTTTAGTTATTTTTGTAGGGAAACCTGTAATTTAGAAAAGATATGAAAATATGTCACACTGCTGATATTCAAATAAGATTTGGAGCAAGACATGATGAATTCAAAGATGTTTTTGAAAGATTTTATGAAGACTTAAGGAAGCAAAAACCAGACAGGATTTATGTCGGAGGTGATTTAATGCACCACAAAATAAAATTATCCCCTCAATCGTTTATTCTTTTGGTTAGTTTTCTAACCGAACTTTCAAAAATAGCCCCTACTGATGTTATCTTAGGGAATCACGATCTTAATTTACAGAACCTAGACCAAGGAGATGTTATGTCTCCAATTGTAGAAACAGCAAAAATGATGGGTGCTGAGGACAGAGTTGTCACTGTTAATGAGGAAAACAAAGGAGATATAGATTTTTGGGAAAATTCAATATATTACTATCCAGATTCTGGGTTTTTCGATGTTGGAAAAGATTTAGTTTATGGGATTTTTTCTTGTGTAGATAATAAAATTATAAAATTAGAAAACCCAGAAAAAGAAAAAACTTATGTTGCTTTTTGGCATGGGACTCTTTATGGTTCTGTTGGGGATAATGGTTATGAAATAAAAACAGATGACGGCTTTACCATGGAGACTTTCAAAGACTTTGACGCTGTTATGATGGGGGATATTCATGAATATCAAACATTCAGAAAAAATGAAACAATTGCCTATTCAGGAAGTTTGGTGCAACAAAACTTTGGTGAATCTTTAGATAAGGGATATTTGGTGTGGGATTTATCAGACAAAGAAAACATTACACATCAAAGAAGATATGTTTTAAATGATTGGGGTTTCGCTAAACTTAACATTTCTCGTGGAGAGTCTATTGAAGAAAGAGTTGAAAACTTGCAGTTCTCAAACGACAGGAAGAAGACGAAAATAAGTATTGTCTATGAAGATTATCAGGAAAACTATTCACTAGAAAGAGAGAGGTATATTAAAGAGTTGATTAGAAATCAGTATGGATGTAAAGAAATTAACGTCTCTTTTGAATCTGTTGAAAAAGAAGAGATTGATGTACTAGAAGGAAAAGATATTAACGAAGATGATTCTTTAATGTTTCTTGATTTACTAGAAGATTGGATTGAACAGTCAGAAGGAGATATTGATGAAGATGAGAAAAAAGCAATTATAGAGTTGGCTTCAAATATCGATAAACATGAGTTAGAGATAGATGAAACTAAGGACAGTAGAAAAAGAGTAAACATAGAGCCTTTAAAAGTGACTATTTCTAATGTGTTTTCTTTTCCAGAGAGTACTCTAACAATAGATCTTCAAAGATACCAAGGGATTATAGGTATTTTCGGGAAAAACTTTTCAGGTAAATCAAATCTTATTAGAGCAATAGTTTGGGGTCTATTTGAAGTCGTTCCGGGGAATAAGGATTCAAATACAATAGTAAATCTATACACCAAATCAAATAAAGGCTTTGTTTCTATTGAAACCTTAATAAACGGAGTTCTTCATAGAGTTTCAAGAAAGATTGAACAAAAAGCAAAAGGGGCTAATTCTTACAAAAGGAAATTTGAAGTTTGGGAAGAAATAGAAGTCGATGGAGAGTTAAGAGAAAGGTGGGTTTCAGTAAAATCTAACAGTGCAACATCTGAACAAAAAGAAGTAAAGAAACAAATAGAAGAAAGCATTGGTTCTTATGAAGATTTTTCTATTAACTCTTTACACATACATAATTCAGAGGATGATTATATCAATCTAAGTCAGCAAGAAAAGAACTCTTTATTCTGGAAATACAATGGATTAGAGCCTTTTAAGCAAAGAGTTGCTTATGCTAGGAAAAAAATAAATATATTCAAGAAAAGCTATAGCGATTTAGGAAAAGCTGTTGAGATTGAACAAAACATATTAATAAAAGGAGAAGAATTAAAATCTAAGAACATAACACTTGAGTCACTTCAGAAGGAGAAGCGGATGAGTGAAACTAGGAGTGAAG
>Ga0222655_1000118_pt1 | contig 39087 bp, 24 predicted proteins | sample AntAcemetagen423_FD_179857 | JGI IMG/M metagenome (GOLD analysis project Ga0222655, IMG submission 179857) | Saline water microbial communities from Ace Lake, Antarctica - #423 | ecosystem: Environmental > Aquatic > Non-marine Saline and Alkaline > Saline | place: Antarctica: Ace Lake... | reverse complement strand
CAGGACAAACACAGGTCCATCACTTCTTTGATCTCTTCGTTGGCGAATGGATTTTTATCCGTGGAATGGGTCAGTATTTCCCGCAGAATGTTTGCTCTGGCTCTTGTTGTATCCTTTTCGTCCCTAGTGGCCATGTAGCTTGGACACATGGTTCCACCACTTAACTCTGACTTGCGACAATCACCAGATCCATTACATAACTCCGCTGTACGCAGGATGCCATCTGTGGCTGAGAAGTCAAATTGTGTATCGAATTCAGGTGTTTTTTGATCTTTTGAATACCTCAAAGAAGTATCCATCGGAGGGGTATCAACAATCTTATTTGGATTAAAGATGTTTTGAGGATCCCAAATTTTCTTTACTCGTTTGACTAATTGATAGTTGTGTTCACCAATCATCTGAGGGAGAAACTCTCCCCTTAAACGACCGTCTCCGTGTTCTCCGGAAAGAGAACCTTTGTACTTCTTAACTAGCGTGGCTATTTCTTCGGCTATGGTTCTGAATTGCCCTTGGCCTTCGGCCGTTTTCAGATTAATGATCGGACGTAAATGAAGCTCTCCTGAGCCCGCATGAGCATAATGAACTGAATAGAGTCCATGTTTCTCAAGAATTTCATTGAATTCAGCGATGTATGCTGGTAAATCCTCAACATCTACGGCCGTATCTTCTATGACTGGTGCTGGTTTAGCATCGCCAGGGATATTAGATAGTAAGCCTAAACCAGCTTTTCGAAGATTCCATACTAAGCTTATTTTCTTTCCCTTGATAATTGGGTACGCATAACCTCGACCTTGTGCTTTAAGGTCTTTGATTAAGTCTTTTACTTTTTTATTGGCTTCTTCAGGACTATCTCCATTTAGTTCGACTACTAAGATGGCTTGTGGGTCGCCTTCCACGAAGAACCTTAGTGCGTTGTACATCGCATTGCGCTTGGTGGCCTCAAGGATGTAGTGATCCATCAACTCGCAAGCCGATGGCTTATACTTTAACGCTACCAAGTTTGCCTTGAGACTATCATCGATGGTCTCGGAGTGAATACATACTAATCGTTTGTTGCTTGGAGGGAGTGGAGTAAGCTTAATTTTAGCGGAAGTCACCAAGCATAATGTTCCCTCCGAACCAGCGATCAGGCTACAGAAGTTAAAGTCATTTCCTTCTTCATTGAAAGGCTGATGGCGAAGGAGCATGTCCAAAGCATAACCTGTATTTCTTCTAGGAATATCCGCTTTCGGAAAGCCCTCTAAAATCTCTTTTTGATTGGTTTCATCCTTTAGAATTTCCCTGGTTTCAAAGTAGATATTGTTTTGTAATTCTCCCGAGACAGAAAGCCCATTACAGCGATCTAAGAATGTGCTTTTATTAGTGCCTCCAAACCAAGATTCAGTACCATCAGAAAGGATCGTGTTCACTTCGAGTAAGTGTTCTCTTACACTACCATAAATAACTGAATTAGAGCCACATGAATTATTCCCTATCATACCTCCAATCATTGCACGATTGGCGGTAGAGGTCTCTGGAGCAAAGAAGAAACCATAAGGCGCTAGCTGCTTGTTCAAATCATCACGAATAATACCTGGTTCTACCCAAGCATAGGCTTCTTTTTCATTGATTTTGATGACCTGATTGAAGTGCTTTGAAATGTCTACGATGATGCCACTTCCCACTACCTGACCGGCAAGACTTGTACCGGCAGTTCTTGGGATTAATGAGGTGCCATTGTCACGTGCATAATTGACCAAGGTAATAAGGTCTTCTTTGTCTTGGGGGATAGCTACGGCAAGAGGGAGCTCTCTATAGGCGGAGGCATCAGTAGCGTATAGCTTTCTTGTGGTATTATCAGTAAAGAGGTCGCCTTTAAGGGTGGCCTTTAAATTCGTCAAACTCATCAGACGGCAAATTAGGTGTATTGCTGTTAATCTGGAAGCTTGATGAATTAGAAATTATGATTTCGATTGAATTCAATTAAAAACCAGCATAAACTTTGCCCCCTTACCAATCTGACTTTCCAGAAGTATATCACCGCCATGCAGCTGCATGATTTGCTTCGATAGGCTTAATCCAATACCTGAGCCTCTATTTTTTGTAGAATAGAAGGGCATGAAGATCTTCTGCTGCGCTTCGGCAACAATCCCCGGCCCATTATCTCCAATGACTACCGAAGTTCTTTGATTGATAACTTTCACCTCAATTTGCACAAGGCCATTCTCTTTGTTTTCTATGGCTTCTCGAGCATTCTTGATCAGGTTGATTAATACTTGTTCAATTAATTGCTCATCAAGCATCAAATGAGTTGGTGTCTTTGGTAGTTTCATAACCAATTGACCTTCTTTAAAGTCGCTCTTCATCAAGTTCACTGTACGCTGTACTACTTGGTTAATGGAGGTGTCAAGACGGTTTGGGTCAGGTAGGTTCGTATAATCGCGGTAGGCGTTAATGAAATTGATCAGACCATCGGATCTGCCAGAAATTGTCCTCAAGCCTTCTTCCATGTCTTCTAAGCTTTCGTGAGAGATGATGTTATGGTCTTCCTGCTTTAAGATATCCTTGCCTATAATTTCAGTTAGGGTAGAGGTCAAAGAGGATATGGGAGCGATAGAGTTCATGATCTCGTGACGTAGTACTTTGGTTAAGTTTTGCCATGCTTCTAACTCTCGGGCTTGTAATTCGGCTTTAATGTCTTGAATTGAAAACAATCGGTAGGTGCCTTCTCCGAGTTTATACTTGGTCTCAAATACAGCCAATTCTTGACCATCAGCAGTTTTATAAGTGCTTCTCGCGTGGCCATTAAGTTGTTCAATGAGGATAGCAATCTCCTCCGTTTTGATATTAAGCTGGCTAGAGTGTCGCTGGCGCTTGATGCCCAAAAGGTTCAAGGCGGACTTGTTAATCAACTTGATTTGTCCTTCGTTGTCAATAGATATAATACCTGAAGCAATATTCTCAACGACTACCTGTAACTCTTGAAAGAACTCTTCGCGCTTTTGTCTTTCTAAGAGGATGGAATCAATGACTTCTTTAAAGGCAATGTTTAGTTCCTTGAAGGTCTTCCCGAGCTTATTGTCATGGGTAAAGCTCATGTTGAAATCGTTGTATTTGATCGCATCAAAGAATCGAGTCAGTTTTTTATTTGTGCTTTCAATATAATTGAAGAGCTCAAATACCTCGAAGAGGATCAGAAACCCTGTTACTACAGTAGTGACGTATTTCTCATCAAAGAAGATAAGGTAAACGAATGCTGCTACTGTTAGGAATAGGACAATCACTCGGATCAATACAAGAAGCCTAAATTTATTAAAGCCCATACTTCTCTAATCTTCTGTATAATGATGACCTGGTTAAACCTAGCTCTTGTGCTGCATGCGTCACATTTCCATTGTGCTTGGCAAGAACCTTGCGAATGAGGATACGCTCAACATCTTCCAGATTATACTGGTCTAAGCTGATTTCTCCATTATTATCTTTAGGCTGTTGCATAGCATTGAAGAAGAAGTCTTCGGGCTGCAAAATGTTATCCCTACTCATGATAACAGCACGTTCTACGGCATGCTGTAGTTCCCTAACATTGCCTGGCCAATGGTATTTGCCTAACCTTATCAGCGCTGCTTCACTGAATTTATAGATGTCTTTGTTATACTTTTTAGTATACTGCTTTAAGTAATGACCTGCCAGGACGGGAATATCTTCACCACGTTCTTTCAATGCGGGCAGCATAAGTTCAATGGTATTGATTCTATACAAAAGATCCTGTCTAAATAGACCGTTCTGAACCATCTCATACAATGGCATATTAGTCGCGCAAATCAGTCGGATATCAACCTCAATAACGCGATTAGATCCAACACGTGTAATTTTCTTGTTTTGAAGTGCCGTTAATAACTTGGCCTGAAGAGGAAGGGAGAGATTACCGATTTCGTCTAAAAATAAGGTGCCTCTGTTGGCTACCTCAAATCGTCCTGGGCGATCGGTCTTTGCATCGGTAAACGATCCCTTCACATGGCCGAAGAGTTCTGACTCGAAGAGACTCTCTGTAATGGCTCCCAAATCTACACTTACGAAGGGGTTGTCTGCTCTATTTGAATTTCTATGGAGGGACCTAGCGATGAGTTCTTTACCCGTTCCATTTTCTCCTAAAACCAGAACGTTTGCATCTGTTTCAGCTACACGTTCTATCGTGTCGAAAACTTGCATCATATTGGGTGACTGGCCAATAATGTCTTTGAACTTCACATCCAGATCGGCCTTCAAAACGGCTTGTTGATCTTTTAGTTGTTGGATTTCGGTTTTTGAAGACTTCAGTTGCATGGCCGAAAGGAGCGTAGCCAAGAGTTTTTCATTTTCCCATGGCTTCATCACAAAGTCTGAGGCACCCGCTTTGATGGCTTTCACCGCTAGGTCTACTGAGCCAAAAGCTGTAATCAACACTACGACAGAGGAAGGATCAATTTCGAGTATTTGATCTAACCAATGGAATCCTTCTTGGCCTGAATTCACGTCTTGCGTAAAGTTCATGTCCAATAGAATTACATCGTATGATTGGTTTTTTAAAAGGTCTGGCAGTAGCGTAGGATCTTTTTCGAGATCAATTTGACCAAAGTGTCGCTTGAGAAACATCCTTGCTGCTTTGAGCAAGTCTTCGTTGTCATCAATAATGAGTATGCGTCCTGATTTCATGTTATTTGAGTGTTTGACCTAAGCTTGCGTCAAATAAAAAGCGTTCATAATATACAAACAAATCAAGCCGTCCGCCAACGGACGGTAAAGTTCGCAGGCGGATACTAGGAGTATATTTTTAATATTTAAGTACTTGATTAATAGTAAGTTAATAATGGCATTTGATTTGCCATTATTAGACGAAATGGTTAACCATGCAAAGCCTTAGAATAATTATCAGAAGCCTTAAAAAGAATTTCATCTATACCTGGACAAATATTTTAAGTCTAGCCATTGCCTTCTGTTTCGTATTTCTTACTGCTTTATACGTCATTCATGAGTATACCTTTGACCAAGGATACCCAGAAAGTGAAAAGATTCATCGGCTCGTTTCAGTCGGCTCGAATCTTTCGAATACTCGAGATAGTCATCCTTTTATATTATCCGAAGGATATCAAGAAAGCAATCCTTCAATCGAGTCAGTGGTTAGGGCTTATAATAATCCATACCTGTCCAATTTGGTGAGAAATAAGGAAGAGTGGCAAAGTGCATTTAGTGAAAGTGGTTTTTGGTATGTTGAGCAGGACTTCTTGACCATGTTTAATGTACAGCTCGAGACGGGGTCATTTGCAATGTTTGACGTTCCTGGTACCGTTTTGATCAGTAGGTCAGTAAATGATAAGCTTTTTGAAGGAGGAAATTCGATTGGAAAAAAAATAGTAATAGAAACCGATGAGTTAGAGATAATTGGTGTCTATGAGGACTTCCCTTCTAATGCTTCCCTTGATCCGAGGTTCATTGTTTCAATGAAAACAATGAAGTCAAAAGAAACTTTTAGAAAGTACTTTGAACGAACGGGTTACCTGATGTTTAAAGTGTTTGTATCTGCTCAAGATGGTACGATTATTAAAGACTTGGAGGAAGAGTTGAACACCTCAACACCCAAGAGTGAGTCCTTTTCAAATAGCTCACGTCTGGCATTAGAACCAATTACAGCATATCATTTTAGTGACTTAGATATTGGAAGGTCATATCGAGATAAAGCAGATAGGCAATTGGTGATATGGTTAGTTGTCATTTCAATATGTCTTTTGGCCGTTGCTGTTGCCAATTTTGGAAATATTTCGCTGGCAATTGGTATAGGAAGGATGAAGGAAATCGCTATTAAAAAGGTAATTGGGGCAACCAGAAGTAAACTCATCAGAGAGTCTCTATCTCAGTCGCTTTTATTGAGTCTTATTTCTTTTTTCGGTGCCTTGATTTTAATAGAATCATTGATGCCTCTATACGGCAGGTTTGTTCAGCGGGAGTTGAGCGGTGGCATGTTCGGGGTTTGGCCATATTTTGGATTATTTATATTCATCTGCATTGTGGCATTATTAGCGGGAACTTATCCTGCATTGATAGTTTCAAATTTTAAGGTGTCTCGTCTCTTCAGTTCATTTGGCGAGAGGGTGAAACCCCAGTCTGTCATTGGTAAGGTTTTATTGTCTTTTCAGTTTTTGATTGCTTTTGGAGTCTTATCCACGATGCTTTTCATGAATCGGCAACTCACGTTTATGTTATCAAAGGATCCTGGATATAATTTCGAGAACACTTTGGTGCTCAGGTCAAATTGGTTTCAAGGACGTGATGAAAATCGAATACAGACCTTTGAGGATCAGTTAATGGCCATGCCTGAGGTTCTTGATCTGGCCATTTCTGACGAGCAACCCATGCGGCTCTTGTCATTGCGAGATTTGAGGCCTGCAGGCAGGAGAGATGGTTGGGAAAAGGCTAATCTATTCAAGGTAGGTATAGATTGCCGTTTTTTAGATTTCTATGATATAGCTAACAATTTTGATGATAATGTTATTTCTATGTTCTGCTCAAAGAGTAAAATTGGGTTTTTAAACGAAGCAGCGTTCAGTATGCTAGAAAATGAACCTGTTGGCAAACGTCTACCTGAATCCTATGGTCAAGGTAAACCGGGATATATTATTCAGGAAGGTGCTGTTTCGGATTTTCATTTTACTTCTGTTCATGAGTCCATACCAGCAATGTTATTTAGGCCAATCAGTATGAGTGATGGAAGAGCACATTTTTCCATTCGTTATTCTGAAAATGCGAATTTGGGAGAGCTTATCAACAGGCTTCAGACTTTATGGTGGGATTATGAACCTTCCGAGCCGTTTGTTCTGAAAGTACTTGAAGATGAACATCAGAGACTCTACTCTTCTGAAAAGAAGATGATGCAAATGACTGGTATTTTAGGTGCTGCTGTCTGCCTTATAGCTTTTGCAGGGGTATTTGCTATGTCTATTTTTTATGGTCGGGATAGGCTAAAGGAGATTAGTATTCGTAAAGTTTTAGGAGCCAGAGTTCACCAACTTTTTGGACTCCAAAACCGAATATTCATCGTTTTAATGATGATCTCTTTTTGTGCAGCAATCCCTGTAGTGATTATGGTTGTTAACGTCTGGTTTTCACAATTTGCCTATCGATCAGACCAACCCATATGGCTATTTGTTATTTCTTGTCTGATAATACTCTGCGCAACGATTTTGTCTTCAGGATGGTATTCCTTGAAGGTCGCAATGACAAACCCTGCTGATATTCTTCGTGACTCGTAATCAAATGAACTGCCGTCCGCCAACGGACGGTAAAGTTCGCTTACGGATACTCGGAGCACATTTTTAATGTTTAAGTTTCTGAAAAACAAGTGATTAACTTTGGTACGGTGCTTGGAATGAAACTGTCAAAAATAAGGTCATGCTTCAAAATTATCTCAAAATTGCTTATCGGTTCCTTCTCAAGAATAAGGCATATAGCTTTATTAACATCCTCGGGTTGTCAGTAGGAATGAGCTGCTTCATTTTATTAACTCTGTTCGTTCAGAGTGAATTTAGTTATGACGAGTATCATAGCAAGAAGAAGCGGGTTTATCAGGTGTTTTTAAGGGATACTACTAACGCCAACAGCAACTTTGTAACCCAAACTATGGCACCCTTGGGGCCACTTTTAGAATCCACCGTTACTGAAGTGGTGAACACGATCAGGTTCGGTTCAGTCCAAGAACAACTCGTTACAATGAACAACGAAAAATATATTCTCCCAAGGATATTTCTTGCTGACCTTAGTCTATTTCAAACTATCGACATTTCTATAGAGGCGGGTGCAATTGACTACACTGGTAAAAATCAAAATCAGATCGCCATTTCTAAATCGGTGGCAAATAGGGTATATGGCAGTGCTGGCCAGGCCATTGACCAAGTGATTGACATTGATGATGTCGGCTTATTTCAAGTCTCGGCTGTTTTTGAGGATCAACCAGACAACTCACACATGGAGTTTGATTATGTAATTGATTTTTTGAAAGTGGATGTGACTATGAAGGACATCTTTAAATATTCTAAGGCTACTACTTTAATGCAGTGGGGTGTTATTTCTGCATTTCCGCTTTATGTCGAACTGTCAGAATATGAAGATATTGAAGCCGTTGAGTCCAAAATGGAGGTGGCCTTGGCTCCGCACCAATCTAACAGAGTAGTAAAACTATTACCAATTAATGAAATCTACTTTTCGCCTTTGAATAGTTCCTATTTTGGACGAAAGGGAGATAAGGCTAATGTACAGATGTATATGATTATTGGCATCATTATTTTACTTGTGGCGGTAATCAATTATATGAATATGGCCACTGCACGCTATTCTAACCGCGCCAAAGAGGTGGGGATCCGTAAAACAGTGGGTGGTCATCGAGGTCAAATTGCGAGACAGTTTTTTGTAGAGTCATGTGTTATGGCATTTATAAGCTTGCTTTTGGCCCTATGTCTTACTGAGTTGGCAATGTCTAAATTTAATAGTTTCACCGACAAAAATTTGAGCATTGATTTTTTCAATATTCAGACTTATCTACTACTCATTACCTTCACTTTGGTTATTGGTGCCTTAGCTGGTTTTTATCCTGCTATTTATTTGTCAGCGTTTAAGCCAATAGAAATGCTTTCTGGAAAAGCCACTAAAGGACCTGGAGGGTCTGTTTTTAGAAAGGTATTGGTGGGCTTTCAGTTTTGTATCTGTTTAGGCTTGATCGGAGTCACTGGCATTGTTTATCAACAGTATCAGCATATGCAAAACTTGGATTTAGGCTTTACCAAAGATCAAATTGTTGGGGTTCCGCTAAAGGACAGTCAATTAAAAGACCAATATCAGGCTTTTAAAACAGAACTTTTGAAAAGTTCTTCTATTAGCTCAGTTTCAGGAGTTAACTATTCTGTATTTACTGGTAACAGTGTTTTCTTCATTGATATTGAGGGGAAGGAAGAACCTGAAACAGTAACCTATATGTCTGTTGAATCAAATTTTTTAGAAACATTTGATATTGAGGTAGTGCAGGGTGTAGGCTTTGGTACAGATGAGAGTGGCAACTTCCAACGTGGCGAACTAATCAATGAAGCTGCCGTAGAAAAATTTGGATGGGAAGCACCGCTCGGAAAACAGGTCATGACCAAAAGTGTAACAGGCGTCATCAAAAATTTTGTCTATGGATCGGCAAAGGAGAGTATTTGGCCGCTTTCAATTTTGCCGTCAAAGGATGGCTTTGGGTATGCATACATCAAGCTAAGTGGTTCAAATGTAAAGCAAGGCCTAAATCATATCGAGAGTTCATTCAATACTTTTTCTGCTGATTATCCTTTCGATTATCAGTTTTTAGACGATCAGTTTGCTGCTAAATATGAAAAGGAAGCAAGGTTATCAAAGGTGTTTTCAACCTTTAGTGTTCTGGCAATTTTTATTGCTGGTCTAGGCATTTTCGGGCTCTCTATTTTCATAGCCGAGCAGCGAGTGAAAGAGATTGGGATCAGGAAGGTTCTAGGCGCTAATATGATGCATATAGTTTGGATCCTCAATAGTGGTATTACCAAGCTGATCATATTGGTAGCATTGCTCGTCTTACCAGCCGTCTACTATTTTATGACCGACTGGCTATCAGACTTTGCTTTTCACATCTCAATAGATGCGCAATTGCTTGTCATACCGCTGGTAGGTCTGATGCTTGTAGTCTGGAGCATTTTGATGTTCCAATCCTATAAATCAGCTAAGTCTAATCCAGTGAATGCATTAAGAAACGAATAACTAAACTTGATTAACGGAATGTTTAAGAATTACATAAAAATCGCTATTCGAAATTTTCAAAAGCACAAAGGCTACTCAGCTATAAATGTCTTTGGCTTAGCAATTGGCATTGCATGCTGCTTGCTCATTTTTATGTATGTGAAAGACGAGTTGACCTATGATCGTTTTCAGTCTAAGGCTGATCGTATCTTCAGAATTAATTCAGAGATTGATTGGTTTGGTAATAAGGACCTAATGGGTGCAACTAACGTTGTTGAGGCCAAAGAATATAGTGACCGTATCCCTGGAATATCGACTTTTACTCGTTATAAATATGCTGCAGTAGTCGTTAAAAAGGGCGAAGAGTATGTGAATCAGTTTAATGCACTCTTTTCTGACCCAAGTACTTTCCAAATATTTGATTATAAGGTTGTTTCGGGTGTTTTGCCTAATGAGTTTGATAACCTCAATGCAGTGGTTATAGCAGAGAGTATTGCTTTGAAATACTTCAATCGAGCAGATGTTGCAGGTGAAGAAATGACCATAAAGTTAGAAGGTAAGATGGAGCAGTTTGTTGTAGAGGCCGTATATGAAGACTTTCCTACTAATTCCTCACTCAATACGCTGATTTATTTGCCATGGAAGAAATCAAAGGGCCTTGCTAATATAGCCCCTAGTAGAGCTTGGAATAACGTTAGTATTACTTCGGTTCTCTTGCTTGATGAAGGAGTTTCAGCAGACCTTATTGAAAAACAAATGAAGGCTGTTAGGGTAGAACTGAATCCGGGTGAAAATGGCCAATGGGTCAGAAACATCAATAGCTATTTGCAGCCAATAACAAATATTCATATGAGTGTCGGCATAAATGCTAATTCGGGAATTAAAAATGCCAGTAATCCCACTTATTCATATGTTCTAGGAGGTATAGGTTTATTAATTCTGATTTTAGCTTGTATCAATTTTGCTAATTTATCAGTAGCTCGTTCAATCCCAAGAGCCAAAGAGATAGGCTTGAGAAAAGTGCTGGGTGCTAGAAGAGAACAAGTAGCATGGCAGTTTTTAGGAGAGGCATTTTTAGTATCGTTTTTAGCATTTGTAATAGGTCTAATTTTAGCAGAATTATTTCTGCCAGTTTTCTCTGAATTGACGAATAAAGAATTCAGTGCAGGTATTTGGCAAGATCCATTTATGCTTGCAGCCTGTTTTTTTATTGTTTGCATGAGTGCCTTGTTAGCAGGAGCATACCCAGCATTTTTTGCTTCAAGATTTTCAATCCTGAACAGTCTTTCAGGTAAGGTGAGAATGAATGGTAAGCAATATTTAACAAAGGGTTTAGTGCTTTTTCAATTTACAGTGGCCGCCATATTGGTAATTGGAACGGTAGCCATGAATCAGCAGATTAGCCATTTACTACAAGTTGACCTTGGTTATGATGACCAAAACTTGGCTATTCTTAGCCTTAACGGGAATGAAAAAATGGCCACTATCGTCAAATCAGAATTAGCTAAAAACCCTAATATACTAGACCTTTCTTTAACCTCAGGCTTTAATTCTGCTACATCTATGGGTTATGGCGATGATTCGTTTTTCTCTATTTTGTCATTGATAGACTCAAGTTTTATTCAAACTAAAGGCCTCTCTTTGTTAAAAGGTAGGATGTTAGATGAGGGGAGTGATTTGTATTATAGGACAAATGATACGCTTGATAACATAGTAGTGACAAGTGCATTTTTAGAAAAGGTGAAGTATGAAGGTGATCCACTTGGTCTGGTCTTAAACGATGGAGGAGAAGAAGATGCAGAGGATGAATACCGTGTAGTAGGCGTGATAGATGATTTTATTTATGGCTCAGCAAAGTCAGGTGTTCAACCATTAGCTTTAACAACTGCGAGTTTAGACAATGGGTTTTATCAGCAATTGTACATTAGGTACAGAGACGGTTTTGCTACAGAGCTTGAGGCGGTTTTAGAAGACGCTTGGAAGGCAGTAGATCCTTTTGCGCCTGTAAGTTTTAGTTTTGTAGAAGAAAATAACCAAGCCTCATATGCGGAAGAAAAAAGGTGGAAGTCTATTATAACAGCAAGTTCAACAATTGCTGTCATCATCTCTTGTCTTGGCCTTTTTGGTATGGCTCATTTATCAGCTCAGCAAAGGCAAAAGGAGATTGGGGTCAGAAAAGTATTGGGCGCGAACGTAAATGAACTAGTATTGATGTTAAACCTGTACTTCACCAAACTGGTCATTATTTCTGCCTTTGTGGCCATACCTGTTGCCTATTATTTTCTAGAGGATTGGCTATCGAATTTTGCTTATAGAATTACACTCGGACTGAGCGTTTTTGCTATACCCACGCTGATTACGCTCTTTATTGCCATAATTACAGTGAGTATTCAGTCGTATAGAACAGCTAATTCGAACCCGGTTGACTCTCTTAGAAATGAATAAGCTTTTCAAAGAAAATACATCAACTCTAGTAGTATAAACTAGCCCAGTCAAAACCCTAAACTAATAAAAATGCTAAAACACTTCATAAAAATCGGGTACAGAGGCTTTAAAAGACAGAAACTGTATTCGTTGGTCAACCTTCTGGGCTTGGCGATCGGTATGTTTTGCTTTCTTATTACAGCGCTTTATGTAAAGGATGAATTGACATATGACAGATGGCATGAAAATGCAGATCGCATCTTTATGTCTACTTTGGAAATGCAGCGTGAGGATGGAGATAAATTCAATGTTAGGACTTCTTATGCCTTGTTTAATGCCCTGAAAGAAGAAAGTTCAGAAGTTGTCAATGCAGTAAACATCAGCCGCAATAATTGGGAGTACTACCAGTGGGGTGAGGAATGGATTCAAACGAATCAATTTTACTACTCCTCTCCAGAACTCTTTGAAGTGTTTGACTTTGGACTGAAATATGGTGATGAGAAAACCGCGCTCAATGATCCTTCTGGTCTAGTAATTTCATCTGAAATGGCAGAAACTCTTTTTGTGGGTGAAAATCCTTTAGGAGAAGTGATCAGTATTCAAGGAAAAGGAGATTTAAAGGTTGTTGGGGTCTTAAATCCAATTCCATCCAATTCTCACCTTCAGTTCGACATGATCGCATCGATCAAAAATCCTAATTCACGATATGATAACTCTAAGGATGATTGGGTTTATGGAAGAGGGTATAGTTATTTTCAACTTAAGGAAAACCATGATTTAGAGAACCTGTTTGATGCAACCAAGAGCCTTTTAGCCAGAAATGGTGTCGAGGACATAGCCGCTGGTTTTGATTTCCTGAAATTCTCTGATTTGTACTTAGATCAGCAGACACAGCGCTATAACAATGATATGTTTGGAGGTCAGGTGAAGTATGTCTACATATTTAGCCTGATAGGCACATTGATACTTCTAGTAGCCTGTTTCAATTATATCAACTTGACCACCAGTGCTTCTATAGGTAGGAGTAAGGAAATGGGGATTCACAAAGTTATCGGAGCTTCCAGATTGAGTTTAGTTTCCACCAAAATGGTAGAAACACTTTTCGTTTCCTTTTGGAGCTTGGTTTTAGCAGTTATTGCGGTAGAAATGACCTTGCCTTATTTCAATTCGCTTATAGGAAAACAACTTTCATTTGATCTGTTCCAGTCTCCAGTTCAGCTCATGTTGCCAGCAATATTGTTGGTAATCGTTGTGCTCATATCAGGAATATATCCAGCTTTTGTACTCAGCTCAATCAACTTGTCCACCATTTTAAGAGGGACACAGCCCAAGTCTAACACAGGCTTATTTAAAAAGTCACTGATTGTATTTCAGTTTACTATTTGTTCGGGTCTCTTAATAGCTGCTTTGGTTATTAGAGGACAAGCTGATTTTCTCATCAATATAGATAAGGGGTTCAATGAGGAGAATATTTTGTCATTGAGCTTGTTTCAAGAAGGGGAACGACTGGATTATGAGGTAGTGAAGAACAAGCTTGAGGCAATTCCCCAGATTGAGATGGTGACCTCGGCCACTTTACCCATTTTTCCACCACCTCCGCCTCCAACTATGGTTGAGATAGACGGCCGTGAATATGCCATGACATTTATTACGGGATTTGCTGAGAAGAATTTCAATGATATGTTTCAACTTCAGATTTTAGAAGGAACTGATTTTACACAAGTCCCCGACTCAGAGATTTCTGATGTAGCTATAATCAATGAAACCGCTAAAAAGAAGTTAGGATTAAACCCTGCTATCGGAGCCAAATTGCCTGATGGGCGAAAAGTGGTGGGCGTAGTGAAAGATTTTTTCTACCAATCGGCTAAACAAGAAATTCAACCAGTTTCATTCATTTATGCGCCTCGCTATTTCATGGAAGTCCAGTTTTCATACCGAGCTGGAAACAAGGAGGATGTAATATCTCAGGTTCAATTGGCTACAAAAGATCTAGGTCTAAAAGATGCACCCACATTGACGGAAATAGAAGGCCAAACAGAAAACTATAATTTCTATGATGCCGAAGCTACGCTCAAAACGATATTCAACATATTAACAGGCATGGTAATTCTGGTGGCTTTTCTAGGCTTATTTGCCATGGCCACCTTTGAGAGTAATGCTAGGGAAAAGGAGATCGGTATCCGAAAGGTATTAGGCGCCAATTATTTACATCTTCTCAAGGTGCTGAATAAGCACTTTTTAGGGTTGATGGTGATAGCCTTTACCATATCTGTCCCTACTACTTTCTATTTGGTTGAGAAGTGGCTGCAAGCTTTCCCATATAGGCTTGATGGACTAGGAGAGTTTGGTTTCGCATCGGTGATTATTATAGTGATCATAGCGGCTTCTATTTTGGGAGTTCACAGTTACCTCAGCTCTAGAAGTAACCCCATAGAGGTCTTAAGAAATGAATAAATTATTTCGGTTTCCTTTAAGTGAATTACAATTAGCGCTTGCTTATGTCAATGGATACTACGCCACGAGGTTTACTTGTGCGTTTTGATTAAGAAGAGTCTCTTTATGCTCAGAAAGAACAAATTGACCGTGCTCAAAACTCTTGCTTCTGGCTAGCGCTTGGTTTTTTCGAGTGATACTTCTTACAAAACGTCTTATGTCTTCCTCAGAATCTAGAATCAGACCAGGTACAGGTACGCTTTTTCCGTCATCATCCTTTGCCACCATGGTGAAATAGGAAGAGTTGCAATGCTTAATTTCACCAGTCTTTATGTTTTCAGATTCTACCCTAAGACCTACTACCATGGAGGTTCTCCCAGTGTAATTGATAGAAGCTTTAAGGCTTACTAATTCGCCCACTTGTATTGGGTGAAGGAAATCAACTCTATTGACCGAAGCCGTAACACAATATTGACTTGAATGCTTAGAAGCACATGCAAAAGCCACTTGATCCATTAAACTCAGAATATGACCGCCATGTATCTTACCACTAAAATTTGAGTGAGAAGGTAGCATCAATTCTACCATAGTAACTTGAGAAGATTCTGTGGTTTTGTATTTCATAAATTAATATTTAATTCTTTGATAGAAACGCCTTAGCGATTTTAATGAAGTCTCCCTTGTTTTCTCCTTCATGTGCGCCATGAGGAACGTTTGGCAAAATACAGAGGTCAGATTTAGGTAAATGCTTTCTTAATCGAACTACTTCTTCAAGAGGAATCCCAATGTCATCATCACCTAGCATAATCAACACTTCCGGCACAAAACTTTTTAGCTCATCATTACTAACAGTTACTGAATAGTTTTTGAATTGTTCCATTATCGCTTTGATCTGGTCATCACTACTATGTGAAGATCTCATCCATTCAAAATCATCAATATTTTCAAAGCTATATGATTCCAGATATTGTGGGAAATCGTTCACACTCCATGTACCCATAGCACCGATAGTGATCATTGATTCAACTAGTGATGGGTTAAGTAGTGCTAGCTGAAATAGTACATCTCCACCAAAGCTAAACCCTATGGATTTCAGTGATCTAAGGTCTAAGTATTCAATTAAAGCATTTAAGTCCCTAGCAACAGATTTAATCGATAGTGCCTCATTAAATCGCTCTGACTTTCCGTGCCCAGTTAGGTCAATTAGATAAACTTCATAATCTTGATCAAAATCTGCGACATAAGGTTTCCAATGTGATGAAGAAAGACTGTAGCCATGCAGCATTATTAGTGGTTCACCACTTCCATATACTTCATAATACATCTGTTTACCGTTAACAGATACAGTTTCAGCTTTCTTAGGAGTTTGGGCTAGACTGGTCGCAGTCATGAAAAAAAGTGTTAGGAGTATGAGTGAGTGTTTCATTAAAAAATTGTGGTGTTATTAACAGCAAGTTGATTAAATGAGGACAAAGAACCTATACTTGATCAGTGAGAACATACTTTCCATGTGTCAAAAGCCTTTATTGATAATCTAATCGTGGCACTTGGGTTCGAATTGTATCAATGGTGCGCATTTTTAATGCGTTCCATCTACCGTGTATATCAGTGAGTTTCGAGCGCGTTGCAAACGCGCCCGATTTGATTCCATGCAATAAGAACTCCGATCTCAAATCCAATTATGGCACTAAGGCTCGAATAGTATACACTTCCAATGGTGTGCCTTTCTAATGACTTTCTCAATGGTGCGCATTTTTAATGCGTTCCATTTACTGTGCATAACAGGAATCTTCGAACGCGCTGCAAACGCACCCACTTAAAGCTTCTAAATAGGCTTTAAGTGGGCTTTCTTCTTTTCGCGAACCTAGTGGCAGGCTCTTGAGTCGGATCATCAGGCCAGACATGCTTCGGGTATCGCCTTTTCAATTCCTTTCTTACCTCAAAGTAAGTGTCTGCCCAGAAGTTTTCTAGGTCAGATGTAATCTGTACTGGCTTATAACCAGGGGATAGCAGATGCATAAGAACACTTATTCCACCTTGGTTGATCTTTGGTGTTTCTTTCAGTCCGAATACCTCTTGAATTCTTACCGCAAGCACAGGGGGCTCTCCATTGTCTCGATACATCAACTTGATCTTTGATCCACTGGGTACTTCCATCTTAGATGGTGCCAGCAAATCGAGATGCTGTTGTTGCTCGAAGCTCAAGCTATGTTGAAGCACGTCTTTGAGGTTGATCTTCTTGAGGTCTTCAGGCCTTTTGACATTGTTGAGATAAGGACTCAACCACACTTTGCTAGTGGCAAGTAAGCTAGGGGTACTTACTTCTGGCCAAGAATGCGTTGGATTCCACTTTCTTAAGCTTATGACACGATTTTGCCATTGTTGTACTTCCTCATTGAAGTCGAGCATTTGTTCGCCCTCTTTTTTGATCGCATCAATAATTGCTGCTACCAAATGAGAAGGGTTGGGATCGGGGAGAGGTGTGCTCTTGAGTACAATACTGCCGATGCAGAGATTGAGTTTGGCCATTAAGCCACCATCTTCAGAATCCCAAGAGATGACTTCTTTTTCCTTAACGAGTTTCGCTAAGTCACGTGGGTTGAGCGGTGAAGCCATATGAATTTTACCCATGCCGTCTCTTGCATCTACATGGCTTATGGCTAGCCAAGGCTCGGCGGCAAGGTCTTCTCTGTGGCCCGCCATAGCATAGCGGCCATTGGAAAGCTGGAACTGTGCGTTGTTGCCAGGCCTGGCAAAAGCAATGCGCTCGGGGTATGCGTGTGTTAATAGTACGCCTGTTTCGTATGGATCGATGTGATCATTGTCTTCGTGTGTGTCAAACAGCTTACGATATTGACTGGCTATCTTTTCTATTCTACCTAGTTTGTGACCATCTCTTTGTTCTCTACGATGAACTCTGAGTGCTTCAATTCTTGTATTCAGGTCTATCCCAGCTTCCCGTCCAAGTGGATCACGCTCTTCGAGTAAGGCAGCGATATCAGTGGCTAGGCCAAGTTGATCTTGATCATCTGCTAATAAAAGCATATGTGCAATTCTTGGATGGCAAGGCAGTTTAAGCATGCGCTTCCCATGTTCCGTGATTCGACCATTTGCCAATGCCTCCAATTGATGGAGTAAATCAGTGGCTTGCATTAATGGACCTTTTGGAGGGGGAGTCAGCCATGTCATTTGCTGTATGTCTACAATGCCCCATTGTGCCATATCCAATACAAGTGAAGCTAAATCAGCTTCCATGATTTCGGGTACAATATGGTCAGATAGTCTTTGATGCGTAACCTTCGACCACATGCGATAACAGTGGCCGTGACTTAGTCTTCCTGCGCGTCCAGCACGCTGATCTGCTGAATCTCTCGACACACGTACTGTCTCAAGACGGGACAGTCCGGAGTTCGGATCAAACTTAGAAGTACGTCCAAAACCACTATCAACGACTACTTTGATACCTTCGATGGTCAAACTAGTTTCTGCAATAGAGGTAGCGAGCACCACTTTTCTTCGGCCTTCACGATCCGGCATAATTGCTGCCAGCTGTTGTCGCTGAGACAGTGCCCCATAGAGTTGATGAATTTGAAAACCGCTAAGTGCCTCGCTCACTATTTCAGCCGTCTTGCGAATTTCTCTTTGTCCAGGTAAGAAAACAAGGATATCGCCTTCATGTTTTTTGGTAGCCGCAATGATCGTCTTTGAGCAGAGTTCAGGCATCAGATACTCGTCAATGTCACCCGCATAATTTACATCGACAGGATATTGCCGTCCCTTACTTACGACTGCTGGAGCATTGAGCAATGAGGTCAACTGTGGCATGTTCAGCGTAGCTGACATGATCATGATTCTAAGATCAGGCCTCAAAACTTGTTGTGCTTCTCTGCATAGTGCTAGCGCCACATCAGCGTGGATGCTTCTTTCATGGAACTCGTCAAAAATGACTAGCGCAATATTCTCTAGTGCGTTGTCACTTTGAAGCATTCGAGTGAGGATGCCTTCGGTTAAGACCTCAATCTTTGTTTTATCTGACGTTCTATTATCGAATCGAATGCGATAGCCGACAGTTTGCCCGACAGGCTCTCCTAGAAAATAGGCCATACGTTCAGCAATCGTTCTGGCTGCCAGTCTTCTTGGTTCGAGCATTAAAATCTTCTTTCCGTCAAGCCAAGGAGCATCGAGTAGTGCGAGGGGAAGCAATGTGCTTTTTCCAGCACCAGGAGGTGCATTGACAACCAAACTGTTCTTTTCAGCCAAATGCGTCCGCACCTCTGGGAAGATTTCTACTATAGGAAGGTCTATAGAATTAGGATCGAATTGCTTAGCCATATAGTGCTGCTAAGATAAGCAGCTTGCCTTAATCTCGCATACTTTGTTGATTAGAGACTGCTGGTGCACACTTTTAATGTATTCCATTTAGTATTTCTAGGTTCCGAACGCGTTGCAAACGCGCTCGAAGTAGGATGGTGAACATTTTTAATGCGTTCCATTTAGTATTTCGAGATTCCGAACGTGTTACAAACGAGCTTGATGTAGGTTTCGAACGTGTTACAAACGCGCTCGATGTTGTTTCCGAAGGCGTTAAAAACGTGCTCGATGTTGTTGCATAGCGGCAATATATTATTGATAGAACTAATAAAGATTTGGAACAATTTACTGCTTCAGTTTGTATGTTTGTAGTAGACAAAATTTCATTATGCTTTACGTTATTTCCCCTGCCAAAACGCTTGATTTTGAAACTCCTTGCGACAAGGAAGTATCTTACCCTCGATTTCAGAAGGAGACTTTAGAATTGATTGGTGCTTTAAGAGAAAGGACTCCCGAACAGATACAAGAGCTCATGAGCTTGAGTGAGAATTTAGCCGAACTGAACGTAAGTCGATATCAGAAGTTTGCAAGGTCCAAGAATACGAAAAGAGCAAAGCAGGCGGTCTATGCTTTTAAAGGAGATGTTTATCTTGGTTTAGAGGCAGAAGAACTTTCAGATGATGAAATCCTTTACGCTCAAGACCATTTGAGGATCCTCTCTGGTCTTTATGGGTTGTTGAGGCCTTTGGATTTGATTCAACCTTATCGATTAGAAATGGGTACGCGTTTGGCCTTTGATGATTATACAACCCTTTATAATTTTTGGGCGGATAGGATCGTGGAGCAAGTGAATCGTGACTTGAAAAAGCAAGGTGATAAGGTATTGATCAATTTAGCGTCTCAAGAGTACTTCAAAGCGATCGATAGACCAAGCTTGAAAGCCAAGGTGATCAACATTGACTTCTTGGATCAGAAGAATGGTAAGTATAAAGTAATCTCTTTCTTCGCTAAAAAGGCTAGGGGCCTTATGGCTCAATTCATCATCAAGAACAGAATCAATGACGCTGAATCATTGAAGGCTTTTGACTACCAAGGCTATTGGTTTGATGCGGATAGCTCAAATGACAGTAAGTTTGTGTTCAAGCGAGAGGAAGTCTGACTTCGCTGAGATTGTAAGGAAGCTTTTTTTACGACCTAGTGATCCTTCGCTACACTCAGGATGACGAAATAGAATGATGTTCAACCCAAAAGAAATAGCGCAAAGAGATTACAGTCCTGAGTTTGAGTTTAAAAACTCTAGAAGCTCTGGACCGGGTGGGCAAAATGTGAACAAGGTTGAAACGCGGGTTAGCTTAAATTTTTCCGTCAACGATTCTCAAATACTTAGTGATGTAGAGAAGGAGAGGCTTCACATCAAGTGGGCCAATCGATTGACTTCTGAGGGAGTTCTAGCCATACATTCGGAACAACATAGGAGCCAGTTAAGAAATAAGGAGGAGACGGTTATTGCCTTTAAGAAGCTCATAGAAATAGCCTTTACCGATCCTAAACCTCGTAGGAAATCGAAACCTTCCAAGTCTTCTATTCGCAAGCGATTAGATTCCAAAAAGAAGCATTCCGATAAGAAATCTAATCGTAAGCCTCCCGAATACTAAAAAAAGAAAAGCCGACTCATATAAATGAATCGGCTTTAAATTGGGGTTGATTTACTTATTGCCCTCCCTTACGGTTGGGGTTTCTTGGTGTTGGCCATGTTCTTGGCTCACCGTTTCTTGGATTCATCCCTAAGTCCGCTTTATCTCTTGGGAATGTCTTTTCATCTTCAGAAGCCATATATACCATAATAGCAGTTAGGATAGCATTGTTACGCACATCGTCAAATACAATCTTGTCGTAAGTGTCTCTGTTCGTGTGCCAAGTGTATGTTCCATAATCCCAGCTTAAAGAGCTTAAGCTAAAGCCTGGAGCACCTGCAGCTACGAATGAAGCATAATCAGAACCACCTCCACCCGGAGATCCAGGGAAATTAGTTTCGATTTCAGATTTGTATTTTCTTGGTACAGCAGATAACCATCTGTTAATGAACTCATAAGAGTGCAAAAAGCCTTGTCCACTGATGTTAACGACTCTACCTGTTCCATTATCTTGATTGAATAATGCTTGAAGTCCTGCAACAACTTTAGGGTTGTCTTGAACGAATGCACTAGATCCATTTAAACCTTGCTCTTCACTTCCCCAGTGCCCAGCAATGATCGTTCTTTTTGGGTTAGGATAGTATTTCTTTAACAGTCTCATGGCCTCCATCATTACGATTGTACCAGTACCGTTGTCGGTTGCTCCAGTTCCACCGTCCCATGAATCGAAGTGAGCTGAAAGCATCACATACTCGTCAGCTTTTTCTCCACCTTTCATTTCAGCAACAGTATTATAGGTAGGCATTTGGCCTAATTCTTTAGAAGTTACTTCCATTCTAATCGTTGGAATATCACCATGCTCGAGCATTCTGAATAGTGTTCCATAATCTTCCAGTCCAATATCAACTGCAGGAATTCCTTTAGTTCTAGCACTGAAGATTTTGTTTACACCAAATCCTCTAGACCAGTTTGATTTAAGAATTCCTAAGGCACCAGCATCTTCTAATGCTTGGTCAAGACCTCTTCCGTAACCAGTATTTGCAACACGTTTACGCCATGCTGTGATCGTTTCGCGTTGCAATTTCTGCATGTTTTCGATAGACTCTTCAGTACCGAATTTCTCCCAGTTATATCCTGGACGTCCTGTTGGTTGCGCTACGTCTACCATTACGAACTTACCCTTTACACTTGGTAACCACGCATCGAATGCGGCTTTGTCAGCTACATCTGGAATCATAGTTACTTGAGCACTAACCGGGCCATCGGTTGCAGCACTCCATGCAAGCGCCATCGCTTCTAATGTTTTTACACGAGGTTCAATTAGATCTACGTGAGTAATTCCACGTTCCCAGCCACGCCATTCACCCCATTGCTCGTTTTTAGCAGAGATTCCCCAGCTTTCGTATTTGGCAGCAGCCCAATCGTTAGCAGAGTTCATTTGAGGAGTACCGACCAATCTTGGTCCGTTTTTGTCAAGAAGCTCATAGGCTAATTTTTCAAGCATCGAATTGTCATTCGCTTCTTTGATCATATTGTCGATCACTGTCTTTTGATCCTGCGCCTGTGCAAGAGGGGCAAGCATGATGGTAAGAACAGTGATAAGGGTAAATATTCTTTTCATTCTATTGAGTTTGATTTAAGAGGTAAGATAGTTACTAATGGCATATGTCCAATAACCGACTGTATAATCAAAGCTTAGCTTCAAATTTATCCAATAAGTGATTGGTTTGGGTTTGAAGCTTTTTTTGAAAGAATCCTGACCAGCCTAATACTTTTCCGCTAAATCCTAAGGCTTGGCCTGCCCAACGGTGTAAATCAAAACTATCAGTATGCTTGTATATTAGACCGTCCTTAAACTCAAATTGAGCTTCAATTTTATTATGCACTTTTCGACCAGTTTTACTAAAGACATAGTGTGCTTCCCAATTTGCTGAGCCTCTAATATCATCAGCTACCACATTGTTGAATGTTACCTTCATGTTCTTATCCTTTTGGCTGGCGCAAAGCATTCGCCACATATTACTAGCTCTTTGGCCTTCCAGCTTTCCGAAGCCCGGATCATAAAAGATAATATCTGAGTGATAACACGATGCCATTGTCTCGGCATCCAGTTGAGTAAAGGCGGTGTAGAATTTATCGATAAGCTGCTTCATGTTGAGATTAAGTTAGGTGCTTCACTATTCTTAACCAATTTTGGATACAATTCTTTAATTTCATCTAAATGACAAATAGGAGCAAAGAAAACAAGAAAGAGTGCCCATCCTGTGCTATGCAGGTTAATGCTAATGAGAAGACTTGTCCTATTTGTCAATATGAGTTTCCAACACAAATGAAAGGGACCAGCTGGGTGGCCATTCTATTGATATTAGCCTTTTTATTATGGATGATCTTATAGGGCTACTTGGCCCTTGAATAATTAAAAGTAACCTCGCTTTCCTCGCCAGCCTCTCCAACCATTACATACATGTTGATTTTGTCTTTAGAGACTCTTTCTACAGTGAAACCATCGAAATAAACGATGTCCTTTTCAACCTTTACTAGTTTGAATTCAACTGTCTCATCTTTCTCTTCCCATCCACTGAGGTCACCATTAAAATGCTTCAAGCGCAGGACTAGACTTCCATTTTCCTCTCTGATTTGACAAAGCTCATAGAACTCAACTTTACCATCAACCACTAACTTAAAGGCACACATCATAGAATCGCCCAATGGGGGACTCCAAACTTCCTGAACCTGATCGCCAAAGGCTTCGCCTTCCCAGCTACCCGCTATCCAAGCCACATCTGATAAGGTAGCTTGCGGTGATGTTTTGTCTCCAAGAGCAATTGTTTTTTGAGAGAAAGCGGTAAGTGAAATCAATAACAGTGCTAAGCTTAAAAAGTATCTCATGGCCTTTTTTGGTTCTTGACTAGTTTAAAGAATGAATAGAGACAATTTACTAAAACAGATCGGAAAATAGATAATCTTCTGCTGGAAGGTAATTAAGGTGTCTATTGAAGTTTTCGCCTTAAATATTTTTTTAAACCATAACAACGAATGTGTTTTAGGCAGGTTCTATTTCTTCCTTTTTCTTAGGTAGGAATTGCTCTACTAAAATGATTCCCGTGCCGATCATTACTGATACGTCAGCTAGGTTGAAAATACCCGTATGAGCAAACTGAAGGTCAATGAAAACCATATCGGTCACCGAACCATACACAATACGGTCATAGATATTTCCGATGCCTCCGCCAACAATAAACGATAGCGCAATCATGCTGAGCCGTGTGATTCCCTTGTCTCTAATCATGTAAACAAACAAAGCGAGCATGACGGCTGAAGGTAAAACGAGCAAAAGAATTGTTCTTAACGTAGGGGATAGCGATGATCCCATGCCTAGAAAGGCGCCTTCGTTTTCAACTTTCGTAAGAATCAAATAGTCTCCAATGACTTCAATGGTCTCGTTATATTCTATTTGATCCCGAGTCATCTTCTTTGTCACCTGGTCAATAGCGATATTGGCGATAATGATTATGAGTATTAAAGCCGTTCTTGAGATACCCTTCATAGAAATTGAAATTTCCTCAAAAGTAATTAAAAGCAATAAAGAAGCTAAAACTTGAGGGTAAATGAAGTCCCTTCTTGCGAGGTATTAAAGGATATCTCTCCTTTATGAGATTGAATGATCTGCTTTGTTAAACTGAGGCCAATGCCTGAACCTTCAGGTTTTGTAGTATAAAAAGGTATAAAGATCTTTTCAGTTATGTCTTCTGGTATTCCAGAACCGTTATCAGTAATGGTAATGACTGAATAGTCTCTGTCATGGCTCAGGCTGAAAGCCATAATAATTATTCCTGTTGCATGATTAACGGCTTCTTTCGCATTTTTTAATAAGTTGATAAGGACCTGCTCCATTAGATCAGGATCAATTAGAAGTTCAAACTGCTCTTTAGGAATATCCATTTCCCACGTTATTTGAGATCCATTCAAAGTTGGCTCAAACAGAGAGGAGATACGCTGGAAGAAGTGTGGGCCATCTACTTTTTTAATATTGGGTAAAGGGACTCTAGTAAGTGCGCGATAAGCTTCTGTGAAATTCATTAAACCTTGACTTCGCGCTTCTATAGCATCTAACCCTTCTTCGAGGCTGGCTCTTTTTTCGCCCTCAAGATCTCCTTGCTGAACGATATGCTTCATCGTAGAAGACAAGGAAGTGATAGGGGCTACAGAGTTCATAATCTCATGTGTCAGCACACGTATAAGCTTCTGCCAAGCCTCCATTTCATTTTGATCCAACTCTGCATTGATATCTTGTAAAGAGATCAGCTTGTAGTGTTTATTTCGTAGTCTGAAACTAGACGCAGAAATAGATAGTCGTTTTACTTCGTTATTGATAGTCGCCTTGAGTACTACATTCTCGCCATTTTTAATTGTTTTAATCTGATCGTAAAGTGCTTCATTCTCAGTTTTAATACTGTCTAGGTTCAGAATGCTCCGGTGGTCTAAAAGATCCAAGAATGCCATGTTTGTTAAGTGGACTCTATCTTTTTCATCATAAGCCAGCACTCCAATTTGTAATTGATTGATCAAAGTGACCATGTACTGATATTGAGAGGCATCCGATTGAGTACTTTCCATGAATTTATCATTCACCTTATTGAAGGTCTCGTAAAGTTCATGGAATGAATTACCCTTATTTGTACTATTGAATTTGATAGCAAAATCATTATTCAAAACGGCTTGTAAGAAGTAGTGGGTGTCTCTATTAGAACGATTAATATAGACGAATAATGAAAGCAGGATTAAGAGTGCAAAAAGTCCAAGAAAGAAAACACGAATGTAATTGACCTCAATAAATAGGTAATAAGAAAGCCCGAAGAGGCAGGCAAAAATCAATAGTAGCCTTATTAAGACTTGTAGCTTGAAATTACTAAAGCTCATACTTCTCCATTCTTCTATATATAGCTCCTCTACTCAGTCCTAGTTCGTTTGCGGCATTGCTAATGTTACCTTGATGCTTTTTAATAGCCGATTCGATTGCCCATTTCTCAAGATCTTCTAAGTTGAGTGAAGTCAATTCTGGACCATCGGCCTCATTAGTATTTCCTAAGCTAAGGTCGTTCACCTGAAGCTGTTTACCATCGCTCATAATGACTGCCCGCTCCAGCGTGTGCTGAAGCTCTCGAATGTTTCCTGGCCAATCGTATTTTACCAACTTCTTGTAAACATGCTCAGGGATAAAGAGGCCCTTTTTGCCATACTTGGATTTAAAACGATTTAAGAAGTGGTCTGTCAGCAAGGAAATGTCTTCAGTGCGATCGCGTAAGGAAGGAAGTTTTATTTCTATCGTGTTAATCCTGAACAGTAGATCTTGTCTAAATGATCCATCATTAACCATTTTGGATAGATTAGCATTTGTGGCACAAATCAAACGTGCGTTGTAGTCTCTCGAATCATTTGCACCTACAGGTACCACTTGCTGATCTTGTATTACTCGTAATAGCTTCGCCTGCAAAGGGAGACTCAAGTTGCCCAGCTCGTCTAAAAATAGTGAACCGCCATTTGCCGCTTCAAACTTGCCTAATCGGTCCGCTCTGGCATCAGTAAAAGAACCCTTAATATGACCGAAGAGCTCGCTCTCAAAGAGGGTTTCGGTAATGGCTCCCATATCAACATTGAGAAAGACTTCATTACTTCTATGTGAACTTCGGTGAATCGCGCGGGCGACTAGTTCTTTTCCTGTGCCATTTTCACCTGTGATTAGAATGTTGGCATCTGTATGAGCAACCTTTTCTATTTGAGACAGCACAGATTTGATCGCACTAGATTCTCCAATAATCTCAGAAAATGGTGCATCAAGCATAGAATTCAATACTTGCTGCTTGGAAGTAAGTTGTTCTACTTGCTTGGCGGACTTATTTAATTTAAAGGCGGCAGAAACTGTTGAAAGCAATTTCTCATTCTGCCAAGGCTTTACAATAAAATCAAATGCACCTTCTTTAATTGCTTCAATAGCCAGGTTGATTTCACCATAAGCCGTAATGAAAATTACACTGGTAGTGGGTGAGATGCCTCTAATTTCTTTGAGAAAACGGAGCCCATCTTTTCCTTCAGTTTCTCCAGCCTTGAAGTTCATGTCTAAGATGACAACAGCGTAATGGTTCTCGGAGAAGGCGGATTCAATCTGTAAGGGATTATTAATCCCCCTTACGTCTGAATAGTACTGCTCCAATAGAATACGAATGGATAGCATTACATAATTGTCATCGTCAACAATGAGTATCCTACCTTTCTCTTTCATACTGTTCTAGTGTCCATTATTATACCAAGATAGATTTTGCCTATCAATCAGCACTTTAAGTTCCTGAATTTATTGAAAAGTGTCCATTTTTGGGCAGTGTTGTTTTGGAGATGGACAAACTATTGTGATGACAAGGTATGTTGACAGAATTAAGTATCTGATAATCAATACGATGTGTTTTTGGTATATTATTGGACAAGTGAAGTAAAAATAGATGTGGTATGTGGAAGAATTATTTGAAAACCGCTTATAGAAACCTGATTAGAAATAAGGCCTATGCGACTATGAATGTTCTTGGCCTAACAGTTGGTATTACGTGTTTTACTTTAATACTGCTCTACGTAGAAAATGAGTTGAGCTTCGATCAGTTTCACGAAGAACAATCCTACAGGTTTTTAGTCAATCAGCAAACTGGAGATGGCGAATCACGCAGATTTGGAATTGTTTCTGGTGAAACACTTGGTCAAATCGCGGACAACGTCTCTGGGATAGAAGATATGATTTTGGTGAGAGACTGGGGAGCAGGACCTATGCTCGTTGAATACAAGGACATAAAGTATAAAACGCGATCGCTTTTTGCTTCTGAATCTGATTTTTTTGATTATTTCAATTTTGAACTCCTCCGAGGGGATAAGAACACCGCACTTTCAGAGCCTAACAATGTTATCATCACAGAATCTACGGCTAAGAAGATTTTTGGTAATGAAAATCCTATGGGTCAGACATTGAAGGTCTCGGGTAGCATGATGTTCTCTTGGATCGTGACAGGTATTGTCGAAGATCCGAAAAACTCACACATGGACTTTGAGTTTATTTTCAATTTTGATCTACGAGATGAACGCAATGACTACATCATCATGCGAGAGGGTTTTGCCAATTCCTTATATGGCTTCTTTAAGTTTTCTGATGGAGTAGCACCTGATGATGTCGCGCTTAGGACGAAAGAGTATTACAAGGACTTTTACAAAGATAAGCCTGAAGCAGTAGCGGATTTAGAGCGAGAAGTTTATGAATTTCAATCTATTAAAGACGTCTATTTTAAATCAGGTGATTTAGCCTTTAATGGCTTTAGAACCGGAGACCTCCAGAATCTTTATCTCTTGGCAGCTATCGGCTTATTTATTCTGTTGATTGCCTGTATGAATTATGTCAATGCGGCTACAGCAAAAGCAATCAATCGAAGTAAAGAGATTGGCGTAAGGAAAGTCTTTGGAGCTTATCGCACTCAATTGATCATACAATTCATGGGAGAAGCATTCTTGATTTCCCTGATTTCAGTATTGCTTTCGGTACTGGCAACCGACATTGCTCTACCATATTTTGAGAACTTAATGCAGACCGATTTGAGATATTCCCTATTGGGTAACCCAGCATACTTGACAAGTCTAATCATCATTTTAGTCTCAGTAAACCTACTTTCTGGAAGTTATCCAGCACTTATCCTAAGTAGTTTCAAGCCTTCCGATGTGCTCAAAAATACTTCTGGTAGGGGTATACTGAAAAGGGGTAACCTGAGAACATTGTTAATAGGGATTCAGCTTTTTATCACCATGGTTTTGATTAGCTCTGTTTTGTTGATTGTGAAGCAAAGCAATTTCATCAACAAAATGGAATTGGGCTTTAGCAAGGACGACATCTTGATCATTCCTAATAACTCACCTAATATTGAGTCCCAAATTCAAACATTTAAAACGGAACTATTGAAGAATCCTTATATCAAGGGGGTGACTTCGGGAATGGATGTTTTAGGCTTTGAATACACCAATAATTCTGGGCCTGTCATCCTTGATGGAGTCGAACCTAGCAAGGCTCCAGTCGCGACATTCTTCACTGTAGGAATGGATTTCATTGAACTACAAGGTATTGAAGTTTTGTCAGGTAGAACATTCAATACTGACTTAAGTACGGACAGCACGGCTATTGTTGTTAATGAGGCTTTTGTAAGGGCTAATGGAGGTATAAATCCTGTTGGTAAAAATATTAAGCTTTATTCTCCTCAAAACGGTTCACGACCAGTTATTGGAGTAGTGAAGGACTTCAACTTCAGGTCGCTTAGGTCTGAAGTTTCTCCAGCCATATTTCAAGTGAGTAGGGGTTCTAACTGGTTTTTCACTGTTAAAATAGATGTTGACAATAAGAAAGCTGCGCTCAGCCATGTTACGGAAGTTTATGAGGCCATCGAACCGAACTATCCTTTAGGATATTGGTTCTTAGAAGATAACCTTAAAGCATATTATGGGGATGAAGAAAGGCTTCAAACGGCCATTCAAACTTTTGCCTATATCTGCATATTTATCGCCTGCCTTGGTCTCTATGGAATGACAACTTTCACCATTGAGAAGAAAATGAAAGAGATAGGCATTAGAAAAGTTTTAGGCGCTCGAATCAATCAGCTCGTTTGGCTTGTGAATCAGCGCTTCTTGCCGATTGCGTTAGTATCGGGCATCATTTCAATACCGTTGGTTTATTATTTCATAGATAAGTGGTTAGGCAGTTTTGCCTACCGAATGTCTATAGGGGTAGGCAGCTTTTTGCTTGCTGGGATGATAGTACTATTTATCGTTTTAATCACTGTCAGTATACAGGCGTTCAGAGCGGGACTCATCAATCCGGTTAAAACACTTAGGTCTGATTAATTGGTCAAAAATTAACTCATAACAACAAAAATATGCTAAAAAACTATATCAAAATTGCCTTTCGTACGCTTTGGAGAAGTAGAGCTTACTCCCTAATAAATATCTTTGGTCTGGCCATTGGTATCACAGGAGCCACATTGCTTTTTACTTATGTAAAAGATGAAGCTTCGTATGATGATTTTCATTCTCGGTCTGAGGATATAGTACGGGGTATCCTAATTCAGCATAACCCCGAAGGTGACAGTCGCTATTCAGCAAGTCAACCGATACTGGCAAAAACCTTGGTCGAGGAACTTCCTGAAATAGAGAATGCCACCGCTATGCAGATGATTGGTGGTCATATGGATTTTGTCATTAATGAAGGACGATATTCTGAAAGAAGTTATGCCATGGTCGATGAGCACTTCTTCGAAGTCTTTGATTTTGAATTATTATCAGGTGATAGAGCTACAGCCCTCAGTGAACCTAACTCTATCGTGTTGTCTGAGAAGCAAGCAATGAAATTCTTTGGGAAAACAGATATACTCGGTGAGTCTTTGAAAATGTCTTTCGGAGGTGAGTATCAAGTATCTGGTGTCATTGAGAATATGCCAAGTAACTCTCATTTGAAACTGGATATACTCATGACCGCAATGAGTGGTAATAGCCGCTACCTTGAATTGCAATCAAGCTGGACGCATTTTCAGGCTTCAGTTTATTATGTTTTAGCTCCGAATACAGATTTAGAATCGTTAAAAGCCAAGATCAATATTCTCTTTGATGATAAAGTGCCTGCAAATATGGCAGAGGTTGTGGATTTTGATTTACAAAAAATTGGCGATATACATTTTGAATCTGAAGATATTGAAGCAGGGTTTGAAACAGAACTTGGAGACAGAAGCTATATCCTTATTTTCAGCTCAATCGCCTTATTTATCCTATTAATTGCGGCTGTTAACTATATGAATTTAGCGACTTCGAAAGCTGTTTTTCGAGCAAGGGAAGTAGGAATTAGAAAGGTAGTTGGTGCGCTGAAAGGGCAGCTTGTTAGTCAATTTCTGACTGAGTCAGTGGTTATCACAATTTTCGCCTTGTTGATTTCAATTGGCTTAACAGATATTACTATGCCTTTTTTCAATGAGTTAACGGGCAAAGAATTTGAATTTAGTCTGATTACGCTCATGGAGTATTTGCCAATGTTCCTAATCATTGCCCTTTCTGTTGGTGTGCTATCTGGTGTCTATCCATCGCTCTTTATGACTCGCTTTAAACCTGTGGAAGTGCTGAAGGGCGAAAAACGCTCAACAGGTTCATTTTCATTAAGAAAGGCGCTTGTTGTATTTCAATTTGTTATGTCTATCGTTTTGATTATTACAACGCTGGTTGTTCAGAACCAGATGTCATTTATAGGCAATAAAGACCTCGGGTTTGAAGAAGATAACTTAATAGTGATCGATATTAATAATGCCCGTGTGAGGAGAGATTTTAAAGCCATTCGTACCGAGTATGAAAAAATTACTGGAGTTGAAAGCGTGAGTGTTTCATCAAGAGTACCTGGAGAATGGAAAGGGATTAACGAAGTGGGCGCTTATCTAACAGATGGCGAGGGGAACGTCAGAGATTCCATCATGACATATTTTATGGGATTTGATGAAAGAATGATTGAGACTTTTGACTTTCAAGTTACTCAAGGAGAATATTTCTCAGGAAATGATCAATCAGATTCCTTGAAAGTACTGATTAATGAAACAGCCATTGAGGCCTTCGGCTTAACAAATCCTCTGGGGCAAACCTTAAAGTTGGTGAGCAGAGGAAGACCAATGTCTGTGCAAGTAATTGGGGTGATAGAAGATTTCAATTTCAAGTCTTTACATTCTAAAATAGAGCCCATCATTATCGGTGCATGGAATAACCCATCTGCTTCTATAGACTATTTCACCCTTAAGTTTTCTGGGAATTCTAGCGATATTATTGCCGCTGCAACAAAAGTACATGAGCAGTTTGATCAAAGCACTGCCATGGAATATCACTTCCTAGACAGTCAACTAGAAGTGTTTTACGAAAAGGAACAAAGAGCTAATGCCATATTCAAAGCAGGGGCAGGGCTTTCTATTTTTGTTGCTTGTTTAGGCCTTTTCGGCCTCGCATCATTCACTGTACAGAAACGAGTTAAAGAAATGGGTATAAGGAAAGTCTTGGGAGCAAGCCAGTGGAACCTGTTCTATTTGTTATCTTCTTCTTTCACAAAACAAGTGATTGTGGCCTTTGTAATTGCAAGTCCAATAGCATTCTATATCCTCAGAGATTGGTTAAGTCAATTCGAGTATAGGACCACTGTAGGTGTAGGAGTTTTCGCTGTAGCAGGACTTATGGCAATTGCTATAGCATTATTAACGGTCAGCTATCGTTCATTAAAAGCTGCCAATTCGAATCCTGTTGACTCATTGAGGAGCGAATAAAAGATAAGAGAGTTTGAGTAATGAGACTCTTAGAATGATCAATTTGATCATTCTAAGAGTCTTTTTCTTTTTGTACCTAAAGCAATTTATCAATTCAATACAGGGATTTATCAGTTCACTACAAATACAATTTTATTACTTATACATAAATGAAAGATATATTTCTTTTATATTTGTATAACTAATAACTACACTATTATGAAAGGAACATATTTAGGCGAATTTGAAGAGCTAGTCCTCCTTACAGTAGGGGCCTTGTATCCTGAAGCTTATGGCGTAGCGGTAATGGATGAGATAAAGCAGGAAACTGGCAGAAAGGTTAATATCAGTGCCGTGCACTCAGCTATGAGGCGCTTAGACGAGAAGGGTTTTGTTAAAAGTGAGATGGGTGGTGCTACCAACGAAAGAGGAGGCAGGCGTAAGCGCTATTTTGAATTAACTGCCTTTGGCAAAAAGGCATTGGATGATGCTCAGTCATTCAGAATGAAATTGTACAACAGAATTCCAGATATCTCATTTGGTACCTCTTGAGCAATCGAAGAAACATATCTCCACCAAAATGGGCTGATCGCTTCTTAGAACTCTATTGTAAAACTGAGTTTCTAGAAGAAATACAAGGAGATGTTCATGAGCTCTTCGAAGCGCGTATAGCTAAACAGAACAGGTCAATGGCGAAAGTCAAGTTCGTTTGGGATGTATTGAGGTTCTTAAAATGGTCAAATATTAAAAAGTCAAAAAGGTTAAACTCAAATGTAATTACAATGACAAGAAACAACTTAAAAGTAGCCGCGCGAGTATTATGGAGACAAAAGGCAAATGCTGCCTTAAATATTTCGGGGATCGCAGTGGGCTTAACCTGCTTCATTCTCATAAGTCTGTATGTTAAACAAGAGGTGTCTTATGACGGCTTTCATCAAAAGAAGGACCGAATCTATCGTGCATGGGTGAAGGAGGTCTATGACGATGGGCGAGTGTTTTTTAATACCACCACACCGTTGCCATTGGGTTATCGCTTGGAAGAGAACATTCCTGAAGTGGAAGAATTCATATTGTTCGACAGCCGCGAAACATTGGTCGGTAGGGGCGATAACAGAGTAAAAGATGAACTCAATATAGTCAGCGCCAATTTCTTTAAGGTCTTTGATTTTGAAGTGCTTAAGGGAAACAGGGCAAACCCATTGGACGAACTTTCTTCAGTCGTACTATCTGATACTTATAGTCAAAAGTATTTTGGTGATGCCAATCCTATAGGCGAGATGTTGTCATTGCAGGTAGGAGGTGCTATTCATGATTTTATTGTTACTGCTGTGGTGGAAGATCCTCCTTTGAATAGCGGGTTTAGTTATACCATGCTGGTTTCGCTTGAAAACAGACCCTTATTCTATAGTGATGGAATGATGAAAGGGTGGTTCAATATTGGGCCAGAAACTTATGTCTTACTAAAGGAAGGTACCAATGCCGATGGGTTGAAACCCAAAACGGAGGCAATGGTCAAGTCTCTTATTGACGGTTCGGGAGTATTTGGTGATGTTCCTGTTGAAGAACATTATTTAATAGGCTTCCAGCCATTGACAGATATTCATCTAAACGCGGATGTTCCAGGTGGTAGATATCCTGTAGGTAATCCTCAGTACGTGTATATTTTAGGTGCGATTAGCCTGCTCATATTGGTGATCGCTTGTATGAATTACGCCACACTTTCAATAGGGCAATCCTTAAAACGAGCCAAAGAGGTTGGCGTAAGGAAGGTGGCTGGAGCACATCCTATTAATCTAGTCAGCCAATACTTAACAGAGAGTATGTTAATAGCCTTTTTGGCTACTATTCTTGGCGTATTATTGACCATTGTGGCCTTACCAGTCTTTAATGAATTGGCCCAGGTAAACCTTGCTTTTGAATTGAGTGCTGACAATGTTATTTATATCATTTTGGTCACATCGTTCATTGGGTTTCTGTCAGGTATCTATCCGGCACTTATTCTTTCTCGTTTCAATGTATCTTCTATTCTTAGAGGTGGGATTGTTCAGAGTGGTGGAAGATGGGTAAGAAAGGCCGCAATAACATTTCAACTTTTATTGACTGTTTTTCTTATTTCTAGCACCTTGATTATGCGCAAACAATTAAATTATTTGCAAAGCTCTGATCTGGGATACTCATATGATGCAATGATTTCGGTGCCTCTTTATGCTGACTCTCATAGAGGAAAAGTCAGTGAAGAGATTGGTACTGCCTTTAAAAACGCTGATATGCTCAAGAATGAGTTATCCAAAAATACAGCCTTTTCTGATTTCGGCAGCGGTTCACACGTTTTCGGATCAGAAGGATGGGTACGCTTAGGTTTCGATGCAAACACAGGTAATTACCTTCAATTTCGATTCTTAATTGTAGACCCATATTATTTGGACGCATTTGATATTGATTTAGTTGAGGGCGAAAAATTTGACCCCGCACTTGATATTCATAAATCACAAGGGGTCATTTTGAATGAAACTGCCGTGGCTTATTTTGGATTGGAAAATCCTATTGGTAAAAAATTACCCAGTGATAAGTTCGGTGAGCATCAAATCATTGGTGTAGTCAAAGACTTTAACTTCGAATCTCTAAGAGAAGAGATTTCACCACTCGTGATTGTTCAAAATGTGCTACCTATTTTTCAAGGTATCAGTGATTTTAATTCTGGAGATTCCTTTATACCAAAGTTGGTTTTTAGATATCAAGGCAGCAATTTGTCTGAGGTGAGTGACTTGATTGATAAGTCATGGAGTGGCCTGTTCCCTAATGAGAAACTGAACTTTTACTTTGTTGAACAGAGTCTTCAAAATCAATATGAAGATGAGGCGAGGGTTAATCAAATTGTATCTATAGCTACTCTATTGAGTATAGTAATTGCCAGTTTTGGTCTATTAGGCTTAACAATACTTATGGTAAACTCGAAGATCAAGGAAATTGGTGTTAGAAAGGTTTTAGGAGCCTCTTCGCGATCTATTCTTCAAATTCTATTGGGACAGTTCAGCATTCAACTCATTATAGCCATCTGTCTTTCTATACCCATTACGTGGTATTTAATGAGTAGCTGGTTAGATGACTTTGCTTTTCGAACTGACATCGGGGTAGACCCATTTATTTTTAGTGCAGTGATAACATTATCTATTGTTTTGACGGTAATAGGCTTTCATGCCTTTAAGGCCGCAAGATCTAATCCTATAAGGGCACTTAGAATAGAATAGTCAGGCCGTCAGTTTAGAGATTTTGAAGAGTTCTTCTTCAGTCAAATCGCTTTGTATTTGCTGAAAGAGAACTCTTTCTTCTTTACGAACATGGCTTTCTAATAAATTGCCAATTTCATTGAGTGTGCTTTCTGAACTATTGGCGATTAGTACTTGAAAAAGCTCCACAATTCCTCTTCTCTCTGCTTCTAACGCTTCTATTATTTGGGATAGTTTGTCAGATTTAGCTTTAACATAGTTCCAAAGCAGTCCTTCTTGATCAAAATGATCTGTGAGAGGACCAATGTAAAAGTCTATTGCATACTGAATTTTACCATCAATGTCAGTGGGATAACCTTTCACTACAGGTGCATTGACTTTCGCAATAAGTGCCAAAAAGAGGCAGGAACGGTGAAACTGAGATAATGGAATTAGTGCTTCGTGTCGTTTCATTATTGCTTTTTTGGAGTTACCCAAGAATAACTGAACCAAGCCCATTTCCCTTGTTTATTAGGGACAGTAACAGTGAACAATGTTCTCCGTTTACGAAGTGTGGACTTAGGAGAAATTGTCAGCTTAACTAGGCCATCTTTCCCTACGGTTATGGACTTATTGGCTTCTGAGCCCTGAATAAATACTTGTAAATATTTCAGCTCAAGGTCTTTTTCATAAAAGCTCAGGACTATAGTGGGAGATGTTTCAGACCCCATGATGCCTTCTTGATATATCTTGATGTTATTAATCTCGAGTGCGGCTACAGCAAGTTTCTCCTTAAATTGTTCCATATCTGCATAATCATTGGACATGGGGAATCGGGGCAAACTAAACTGAGGAGCGTTACGGTAAATAACTCCGGAGTTCTGAGCAACGGCACTGGAAAAGCCAAGTGAGTCTAAAACCTCGCGCATACTGCTATTCCACTCACCATAAGGGTATGCATAAGAAATAGGGATTGCTTTTAAGTGCTGTTCAAATTCATTCTGACTAACATCAAGGTCTTCTAGAAAGTCCTGCTTGTTATAAGCATTGAGAAAATAGGGATGTGCATGGGAGTGGTTGCCGATCTCAATTCCCGCTTCTTTGACTTCTCTTATTGCTTGCCAACCCATAAAATCACCAGCACCAACAGTCTCGGTATTTACGTAGAGCGTGGCAGGAAAGCCATATTTCTTGAGCAGAGGCCATGCATTAGCATAAAAGCTCTTGTAAGCATCATCTATGGTGATTACCGCCACTTTTGCACCTACCTCTTCTTTTAATTCATTCAAGGCTTGGCTCAGTGTGAGAACCAAATAGTCATTGTCCTTAAAGAATTTCAGATGTGCTTCAAACTTGTCAAGGTCAATGTTGGTCGAAGGGTATCGGTTGTCTCCAAACCGATGGTAAACGAAAGCGGAAGTATTTGCCTGTTGAAATCCAAAACATAACGTGTTTTGAATCAGAATCAATAGCAAGCACATATATTTCATTCCTCAATTCTTTCAGAGATAATATAACTTGGATCTATCGTGTAGCTATCATACTGTTCAAATTCGTTGAACTTGATCATTGATCTTAACTGTCTAACGTACTCTTGTTTTCTCTCAGAATACGGACTCAACAGAGGTAGGAGGGCATCAATGTTGTTTGAATTCATTCGTTTTTCACGAAATGCTGAATAGGGTTTTGCCCTTCCGATTGTTTGGAAATAATCAACGATAGACTCAGAAACGTCACCATATTTCCGTAGAAATACTTGATAATCCTGTCGGCTTGAGCTTGCTTTAATCCTTGGTTCATTCGATCGATATGACCAGATGCCAAAGAGGTTGTTTGCTTCTTTGAAGAACCTTGATTTACCCCATCCAGACTCTACAGCCGCTTGCGCTAAAACAATGCTATTGGGGTGAGTAATTAGTCTGCGATTCAGTAATTGTAGGTTGTCAGTTTTATAAGCCTCAGTTAGTTTTTTTAAGAAGATACTATCCGAACTCGTCCAGGTTTCTGATTCACTGAGAACCTTTAAGCGCTGTCTATCTTCTTCAATTCGGTATTTAGCCACTAAAATTGCTGGTAGAACGATATCAACAAAGCGCGCTTTGTCCTCAAAAGGTGGGAGCGATGGGAGTCCATCGACTTTGGTGTAAAGGATAGGCTTGACAAGGCCTGAAGTAACAGGTTGGATATCTGAGGGGGAGTTGATAGGTTTGACTTCTGTTTTTAATGAGCTGTTAAACGTTTCATTCTTAGTTGGTTGGGTATTTAAAACGTTGATGCTAATCAAAGCAATCAAGACAAGGGCAAAAAACGATACGACTTTAGCTTCTCCTGACATCTTACAAAGATACTTTTTTTAGCGATGACATTTGACCTTACCCAATAAAGCAGCAATTGCGTAACCCGAAACCAGAGCTAAGTTAAAGAGTTAGCCTAAAGGGCCATTTAATAGAATTATAAAAGCTAATTACTTCCTCGCAAGAGATTTACGGTCACAGTTGCTAACTCTGAGTCAGGGAACTTCCTAAAGTTGTTAGTGGCTGGCCTTAAACCAGCTTCTTCGGCTATTTTTAAAAATATATATACTTCTAGAATATACTGATCTGAGTAGCCATGCGTAGCATCATATGCCGTAGCAGCTGTTTTACCTAAGTTTTGTGATGTAATTTCTGGGTCGACCGTATGTAGTTCAATGACCAGAAGCCCAAACTTACTAACATAGGGCTTCCATTTGTTTAAATGCTCTAGGAGTGATTCTTCAACTAGTTCATTTGAAATACGATCGCCTTTTGTAGCGTATGCACCAGTAGAACTGCTTACTCTATTAGAGTCATTTACTTTTGGAGTTTCCCAGATTCTATTATGATCCAAAAAGGTTCTTACATTCAAAAGGTCACTAAGATTAATGCCATAGTCTGAAACTAAGTCTTGTGCTAACAAATCAGGCCTTCCTATATCGCCCCACATGACCTTAGCCCAAATATCTGCTTGAATCAGGTTAGCCCTCGTTACTTTAAGCGCTGTCTTATTATAATCAACTCCGACTAAAAATAGAGGATGACTATCTAACATTTTTCCACGCTGCGTCTGATATTCAATCACTTCAAACATATGCTTTATGAAAGCACCATTTCCACAGCCCATGTCCAAAATACCCTTAGGTTGCTCTTCAATTGGCCTATTAAAGAGCTCAATGATAATCTCATCTACTACTTTGAAATAACTAGAATGAGCCCCTCCACTTCCCCATACGTTCATTTCACGATCTACATGAGTTTCTATTTGATGTTCTTGATATGTTCTTATACGCTCTAGGTCACCGAAGATAAGGTCGCTGAGGTTTCTTAATGTTGGTATATACGATACGGTCACGCCATACGCACTAGCGCGTTTAGCAAAAAATAGTCCTTTATCAGTAAATCTATACGTGTTATTCTTCTTTTCGAACCATCCGCAATACGTAAAGAAGTCAAGTAGTGAACCGAAACTGGATGAATCATTATGAAATTCTTCTGGTAAAAAAGAAGCTTCCATAAAGTACTTGTGAAACATTCCATTCATGCCTAAATGGACGATAGTAGGGCCGAGGAGTATCCCTTCTATATGTTTTAATACCTGGTCTGAAATTTCAGGATTTACGTTCAGTGCGGCTAAATCCGATAGGTAACTAGATTGAAATTGATGCTGTATTTTCTCTAAGAGTTTGAATGGTTCAATTTCAAATTTTCTTGGGTGAAAATTTTCTGAAAACTTGAGTAACTCAACAACATCTTTGTAAAAAGGCACGCATTTAAAAGCATCAATAGAGTTGTCGTTGATACTGAATTCTACATCTTGAGAAGTTACGTTTTGCTTTAACCATCCTTGTGAACACATCACCCTTAAAGCAACATTGAGATAACCATCGTTTGCATTGAACTCCTTTGCCAATACACTCAATTGGGTTTTTTTGTGCTTAATCAAATAATCAAGAACTCCCTTTTCATGAAGTACAAATGCTGA
>Ga0222655_1000115_pt1 | contig 39846 bp, 72 predicted proteins | sample AntAcemetagen423_FD_179857 | JGI IMG/M metagenome (GOLD analysis project Ga0222655, IMG submission 179857) | Saline water microbial communities from Ace Lake, Antarctica - #423 | ecosystem: Environmental > Aquatic > Non-marine Saline and Alkaline > Saline | place: Antarctica: Ace Lake... | reverse complement strand
ATGTATCTTAACATTTTCATCTTTAAAATTATCAGTTAATAACACAGTATAACTGACTAAGAGAGAAATGTCAACAAGATCATATTCATTTTTTTCAATCAGTTGCCAAGGAGTAAGCCAGGTGTCTCTTTTGTAGATATTGGTGTTGGTTTTGGTTCGAGGACAATTTTGAAATATATTGATCAACACATCAACAGGATCCTGCAGTTCGTTAACCAAGTTCCGTATGCTTTGCCAATCTTCTAGGCGTTCGATGTAATCACCGTAAAAAATATTAGGCTTATGAGATATTTTGAATTTGGATTGTGACATTGGCAGATTCGAGTGAGTTGACTGGAGCAGGATTAATTGCTTGAACCACAAGAGTTTCGAAATTAGCATCTGCATCTAGATCATTCAGTGTCACTTGAAAATTTAATTGATCTGCATTTGTTCCTTGGAAGTCATAATCGTCACTGATATGACTGGTGTTGTTTTCTTTGTCTATTAATATTTTAAGAGTGCCTTTTCTCATTCCTGTGTCTACTGTGTTTTTATAAACATAATTCATATGAATTGTTTTGCTAGTGTCTGTGGGTAATCTTAAAAAGTCAGTGTATGCATTCAATTGACCGATATTGAATTTTGTTGTGAAATCAAAGTTACCTGAGTATGCGCCTTCTACTTCTGTAATATAAGCAATATTGTTGAAGTTACGTATCATTGCTTGAGTTCTAGAAAAGAAATCATTTGATGAAACATTTCCTTGGAATGGTCCAAGAGTTGAATCCCATGTTGGTGAAGAGACAGTAGGTAGATGAAATTTAATTACACTGTGTTTTGGTGCAGTATCTAAACCAGCATCGTTACCAACCATTGAAAAATTGTTTGCTTCACTGATGTTGCCTTGACCGTGTTTAATCCAGATACCTTGCAAGTTGATATCAATAAATTTTGAGTTGCTGATGGTGTTGTTGATTGGACCTGTGGCTTGTCCAACCCCACCTAAAGTGGTATTTTCACCAAACACAATTCCGTATCCACATTCTTCAATTATTGAATTATTAAATGTGTTGTGTACAACATCATCGTCACTTGATACAGCATATGAAAAATTAGAAACTTTGATCTTTTCAAATGTGTTGTCTTTTGAAGGCCATAATATAGAAGTGAAAGGCGGAATCACATCAAGTGTGCCGCTTATTTTAATACCAATTTGAGTTGCTACCATCGATGCACCTAGGTCCTGTGTCCATGGACCCTTAACATTTATATCTGTGAATGAACTGTTTTTACAACTTGCTAACACTAATCCGGGCTGTGTGGTATTACTGTTTAAAGTTAAACCTTTCAATTCAATATTAGTTGCCTGATTTAATTCAGATGTTTGTGCCGCAATGCCCTCACCGTTAATTGTTTCCAACACAGGAAATACACCTGTTTGGTTAATCACAGTTTTGTCACTACCATCTCCAATGATTGAAGCATATGGTGGTAATTTCAAACTGTTTGTAATTTTGTATAAGCCTGCAGATAATTTTAATGCAATTCTTTTTTTGTAGGTGTCTGCATCTGGTGAACTACTCCAAGGAAGAAACAGTTGATCTATTGCTCTTTGTAATGCTAGAGTATCATCAGTTGATCCATCACCTGTTGCGCCAAACGATTTGGCATCAATATTGTCATCCAGTCTGTTTTGTAAACTTCTTTTGATAGGAGTTGCTGACGTAACTCCTGTTTGTATATTTGAACCATTACGGTAAGTGTATTGATCACTCAATGTAAACAAGTTGTCGTGTTCTGTTAATACTTTAGAATTACCTACTGCTGGTGCACCTTCAGACACAGCACCATTACCTATGTAAAGTTCTTGTGTGTCCACTGCCCAACCAAGTTCTCCACCTGCAAGTTGGGGTAATCCAGAACCTAGGTTCTTTCTACCTCTTCGTATTTGAATTCTTGATATCGATACAATTGCCAATGTTTTTCTCCTGCTGTGTGTATTTATCGAGTGTGATGGTATAATTGATGTTGATTTAAACTGTGTGTTTAATATAGTACTCTTCTACTCTACGCCACCACTGATCTTTGTATTTGTTGTAATTTAAGGGTGTTATATCAAATTGCTGGTACGTTAGATCCCTAGCACACATGAATACATGTCCTTCTTTGATGTCTGTGCCGTATGTTTCGTTGTGTGCTTCAGCATATGCCACCAACTGTAAAAAATAATCCCCAATCCATTCTAACTTTTTAGGCTTGTTTGTCTGTTTAAAGTCAATGATGCAAGGTGCTCCTTTGTATTCTCCTACACAGTCTGTGGTACCTGCATATATTTTTGGGAAATATAGTCCAATCTCTGAACCCCAAATTTCATTCATATCCACCAATGCATTTTTATGAACAACTTGCGCCATTTTAAATGCCTGCTGAGCATACGGATTAGATCCTGGAGAGGTCCAATCGCCCAACTCAATATAATCTTCAAGATATTTGTGCATTCTAGTTCCAATGCCCGAGGCTTCTTTTGTGATACGTACAGCATTTTGTTCACCAACTCTTTTGCGCCATTCAATAAGATGTGATTTGTCTTTGGTTGCGTCCAGTATCGTGGTAACTGATGCCACAGCATTGCCGTCTGGACATTGGTAAACTCTCTTGCCATTTAAAGATGATCGTGATAATTTCTTATAATCTATTTTGTTTGTAATTAAAGTCATTAATTTTCATTGTTGTTATTTTCTGTAGACAGTCTATCCAACTCATCTAACATATCATCCTGTGTTGGACCGTCCCATGGATTGTAATCGTAATAAGGTTTAGTTGTACTGTTAGGATCATCTTCACCAACAACCTGTTTTACTTCAGGCACATAATGTTTCATTGTTGACTCTATACCTTTCTGCAGAGTGGCAGTACTACCTGCACAACCTGAACAGGCACCTTTCATCAACATAGTTAATTTTCCTGTATCAACATCAAACTCTTTTGCTTCAACTTGACCTCCGTGAGATTCAACTTGAGACTTGATATATTTTTCAATTACGGATTCGATGTCATGAAGTATTTGTTCTTTGGTTCTATCCATGTCTTAATATTATAATACTATTGGTGAAAAGTCAAGTATTAAGTGCGTTTTTTGGTTGCTCTCTTTGCCATTGTGTTTAAACCAGCAGAGCGATCACCTTTTTTTGTAGGAATGTTTGGTTCTTCAGCATCAGTATCAAGAGTGATGCCTGACTTATCGAAAGTTTTAATCATTTTTTTGATTGAAGAACTTTTATTGTAGAGATTTTTAAAACTGTCGTGATTGATTGAGAAGCCTCCGACATTAGTCATTATGTTGTTCAACGCATCAAAACTCAAATATGCTTTTTGATCACGTGAATCAGCACTGCTGATTAAATTTCTAAGAACTTGAATTAACTCTGTGTCAGAGGCTTCAGAAATTAAGCCTTTTTTTTTGACTTTGTTGAAAGTGTTTCTGCTAGTCTTCTAGACATCTGAATGAATGATTCTCTTTTACTTCTGTCTGCTGGTTCCTCGCCGCCTGTTGCAGGTTCGCTTGCCGAAAAATCATCTGTTTGATCTGGCATATCTGCATCATCATCTGTTGTAGGTTCCATTGCTGGTTCTTCACTGTCGCTATCCGCACCAATTGTATCTGGTGCTTGTTCGCCTGTCAGAATGGCTACGCCACCTGTTAGTGCTTCTCTTGTTGCTTCAAGTGAAGTGTATAAAGATTCTAAACTTGGCTTCACTGAATTTGTAAATGCTTCTGATTTTTCCACGCCCATTTCATCTCTAATAGCGTCTGCTAATTCTAACATAGTTTCAGTCTGCATAGATGCTGTGTTTTCCATCCAACCCGTAACTTTATCAACCATGTCTTTGGATGCCATTACTAATTGAGCAGATTCTTCTGCACCTTCTTTGACTGCTGTCTTTTTGTCTTTGATTGCTTTTTTCATAGGTTCTTTTTTATCACCATCTTTGTCCATGTCTAGGAAGTCTGGCTTTGATTTTTCGTTCATTGTGTTTGCTAATAATTCTTCTGCATCTTGCAGTGTAAATTCTTTATCGCCTACTTTGAATTTATCACCTGCTTTCATGCCTGCCGCTTTGGCTTTTTGTACTGCCTGTGCAAATTGATTACCTTCATTTGATTTTTCAATTTCTGCTCCAGTATCGTCGAAATCTTGTTCTACTTTTTGTTTTGCATAATGTAAAGCAGATGATTCGTCACCTTGTGCTGTTGCTTGTCTTTTTTCTATGTCAGCAATAACAGCCTGCTTGTTCATTTTTAATGCTTCTTTGTCCATGTCAATGTAGTCACCAATTATTTCATCTGCTTGGACTAAAATATCGTTTTGTAATTTTGCTTCTACTGTTCTGTCGTTAATGGCAGAATCTATTACGTCTAAAAACATTTTTTGCTTATGGTAGTCTTCGTTGTGACTTAACCCATCAAAGGACTCATTTTGTTCTAGATTCGCAATCTTGTCTAACACACTTGAACGAGCAGTTTCTAACTGTGCATCTGTGAATTGTTCTAGTTTGATTGCTGATCCAAACACTTTTGACAGTCTATCGTTTAACTGTTCAGTTGTTGCTTGGTGTCTAAATTGCTCTATTTTCATTAATGTGTTCCTTTGTTAATTTATTTATCAAATATGTAGTCGTCCAGGGTGTCTCTTAACTTGAGTAAATCTTCCCATGCAATATCGTATCGTATTTTAGCAGATTCTCGCTTGATATCATCATCGGTTCTGGCTATTGTGTGCTTGTAAAACACACATTCATTGTATTTGTGGTGTATTCGATCATCTGTGGATCCTATGTATTGTAAACTGTCCTGCTTGTTTTGGGACATCTGCCTTGCCATAGCCAGTGCCGCTGTTTTTGTGAATGTTGTGGTAACCTGTTTATGGTTTTTTATATCGTACAACAAAAATCCCATGCTGTTTTCACGTACCACAAAGTTTTTGATACGCAGACTGTTGCCGTGCTGAATGGGTAGGCACATCTGCTCTGCTTGTTGGTCTATGAATAATTTAAGTTTTTTAGATAGTTTCTGTAGATCCATTTGCAACCACCAATGTTTTATTGCCACGTTCAATGCGACGTACTAAACTCTTGTTAATAAGATTTCGAATCACTTCTTGTTCTCTTTCTAAAAAATTATCCATATTTGTCATTTCTTTTAGTTTATCCAATATGTGTTGTTCTTCATTGGAAGTTTGAATTACAAAATCTTGTACAAGTTCGTTTATTTTCATTATTGTGTTGCTTTTTGTCTACGTTGTAGATTAGTGATCACAGGATCTAATTCTTTTTTATTCACTGTGATTGATTGAGGTGCTTGAGCTGACGGAGTTTTGGTTTTCATTGTGACTTGATCACCTTGGACTCTGTCCACTTCATAATCTGTTTCTTTGTTTGATGCTGTAGGCATTGGCACAGTGTTACCTGGTTTGATCAAATTTTGATCAGCCTGCCTATTGGCTCGACTTAATGGTGCTTTTATTGATGTATTCTTTATTGGACCTTTGGGTAAACTGTTTGGAGGTATAGGTGCTCCAGTTCTTTGCTGACTGCCCAATGTGTTCAGTGTTTTTTGTAGGTACGGCGTTTCTGTGATATCTTTTATCTTCATGTGCTGATTGCTTTCCTTTTTCCGCCACCGCTTCTTCTGAATGTTTTTCTACTGACACTTCTTCTGTTTGGTCTGTTTCTTGATGTACTGGGTCTATTCAGTTTGCCTAGTCTAATACTTGCTCCAGCAGTTTTCTTTGTTCTAGTTCTCTTAATTTTCATTGTGGATCCAAATCTTGCTTTGGCTTTTTTGATTGCCATCACAGATGACATTTTTTTAGGCTGTGTACACACAGAAGGTTTACTGACCACACGACCTTTTCTAGGTCCTGCTGTGCATCTGTACTTTCTAACCATTTGACCTGCTTTGGTACGTGACCAAATCTGAACAACTGATTCTGTAATTATTTCTGTAATTTTCATGCTTTACCCTGTCTAGTATGAATATTTAGCAGTTATGGGGGGTGTTTGAATTAACCTGGAAATTTTAACAACATCACAACTATTGTGGATAGCAGTCCAGCAACTATTGTGCCTGTAGCACCAATAATCACTTTCACCATGCTCTTGTTGCCCTGACTCATGTCGGCATGGATATCCTCTACCTTTGACTCAATTTTGTCCAAACGAGTTTCAAGGTTTTTATATCTTTGTTCACACAAATCAACGTGTGCTTCTAAATTTTGTTTCTCTAGATCTGTAGCCATTTTCTCTCTCTTCCTGTTATTATATCAATTGTGTTTCTCTTGGAAGATGCCTTTATGCTATGCCTCAATAAGCCTTATACATGTATTTATAACAAGTTAATATTAGTTATCTAACTGTTTAATGAACATGATGTTGGTATGGTCCGTGTCCATGGTTCTGAACACACCTGTTTTGATATTGACAGATTCATCCAGTCCAATCAACATGGGTACCAAATCAAAGTCTTCTTGCAGTGTGTTAATGCTCACAGCGTCAGGAAAGTCAGGTTCAACTATCACTGTCCACACCATGTGTTCTCCCTGATAGTTGTCGCCAAATATCAAATTGGTGATGTCTTGTCGTTCTGCTGAGGGTCCGGAAACAATGTTCATATTGGATCGCAGTTGCAACGAATTTTCAAATGACATGTAGTTGCTGAATTGATCAATTGTCTTACTGTCTCTGTTACGATCACGACGAGCTCCAGTTTTTGTTATATCTAATAATGATAAAATTTTGTATCTCATATGCTGTTGTTCCTAGCATACGTACTTATAAGTCACAAAAAAAGAGCGTCCAGTTTCCTGAACGCTCTTTTAAGTATTTTCCTAGCAATTATTATGCAGGGTTCTGATCGAAAGGACCAGCAAGGATAGTAGTTGCCGCGCCTGTTACGCCTAAGGCGTTTGTTCCGTCTGCAACATATGTTACGCCGCCTTGTAGGATAACTTGTACGTTATCTGCTGTGTCGTCTTGTAACATACCATTCACGCCTGCAATAGTGTGACCTGCTTGAGTTAATGCTGTACTCATAGTAGTCATCTCTGCTTTGGTGATGTCCACCAAGGTGTGAATCCTGTACTCGTGCATAGTGATATTTACATCGTAAAAAAAGGGTGAACAAATTAATGTCCACCCTTTCCTTGATATACTAATCAGTCGATATTAACTGAAGTTTACTGCTGTTCCTGCCACAACTGTAGCACTTGAAAGGTCTAAACCAGCCGCGTTCGCAGACTCACCTGAGTCAGCAATCTGAGCCGCAGTACGAATACCTGCCGTGTCTAAAAGTCTTAACTCAGTTTGTAGGTATGCCGCGAAAGTCTCAGAGGTTGAACCATCGTACTTGTCAGTTCCGAACTCACCTTCATAGATCACGTCAAATAATTGACCGTCTCCACCACCACCAGTTCTTAATTTTGTGATGATGATTGGTGTCGCTTGGTTAGACAGTGTGTTGATCACTTGTTGAACTGCACCGTTTGGTCCCATCTCTACGTCAGAGAAGTCTGTACCGTCAACTGCGAAGTCAACTGTGATAGCCGTTACTGTTTTACCGTTGACGTGGTCTACTGTGTTCGCTTTAGTAGGGTTTACTCTTGTTACTGATGCCATTATTTTTCTCCTGTTTTCTTGTTAATGACACACTTCGCTCCGAAGTGTATATGCAAGTATTTATAAGGTTTTGGTAATAATTGTGTGATACTATATTATTTACGGCTCTTTTTGGCTCTAGATTGCAGTGCTTTTAGCACACTCACGTATGCTGGTCCGGCTTTCACAATATCATCTATCAGTTGAATTGCTGGTAGATATGCCTGCACAATCGCAGAAGGTATTGATTTGCCTGACAGTGCTGAATCTATAAAACGTTTCACTGCCACAAGATTTTTGCCACCCATGATGTATCTGTACAGTGCAAGGTCTTTGCCTTGAGTACTCACATCTGGCACACTCACTTTTGGTTCAGCATCATTCACTCTGCCTGTTTCAAGATTTCTGTCTGAGGCTAATTTTTCCAAATGCTCTATGCTGTCTGAACTTCTCAATTTGGCTCTGGCGGCATGAAGCAGTCTTGTGACTAGATTTTGTTTGTCACGTGTAGACAGTGTGCTGAATTGAAATAGACTTCTTCTGATTGACTTGTAGTCTGTGTTTTGTATGTTGAGTCCTGATTCAATATTTAAAAACACCTGCATGATACTGGGTGCTATCAATCCCTGTTGTAATGCTGACAAATATCTATTGAATGCCATTGTGGGGAATCTGGTTTTCTTTCTCATTGCTTTGGCACTGTCTGGATTTTTTAATTTGTTCATTGCTTCTTCGTCACCTGTGACAAAATACACAAAGTTGTATAGGTCTGTGGAATACATTCTGAATCTATCGTAGTTTGAATGTTTTGTGTCTCCGGAATACTTGGAAGCCAACTGTCTGTATGTGGGATATTGATTCAACAGTTGCAGTATCAACAGTGTGATATACAATCTTTCAGCACAATCTGTGTAGGTAAGAACTTTATGATCTTTTGAGTCACGAGTCATTCGTGCTTCAAACAGTGAACTTAGAAAGTCCAGTGAAGTGTCAGTTTGTGTTGATAGTTTTGTCGTCATAATTGAAACGGACAAATCCTCTGTCTTAGTTTTCGTATTTGGTGTATGGACTAGGTTCTGTTTTTTCTGGATTATACGTAGAAAGAAACAACTCTACCATGTCATCTGCTTGTAAATACTTTTCAAGTGTTTGACTTTGTTGAAGATCTTTTGTAAAATTTGCTTTAATATTAGGTTTAACACTAGGTGTAGTTAACAATCTTCTCAACACTGTGGCTTGTTTAAATGTTACTTTAAATTTTTTACCATCATCTGTTATCACTGTGTCTAACGGATTTGGATTGCCTCTACTGTCTAATATTTTACCCAATTGATGAAATATAGGATCCTGTTTGAACTCTTGATCCATACCTGCATTTGGATCATCTGCTGGATCTATGTCTCTAAATTCTCTAATAAATTCTTTTGCTTTCATTTTGTTCTCCCTATCTATTTATCGCTCTGTTGGCTTTCGTGAAGCCAGAACGTTTCACTAATTTAATATTACCCTCTGGAGAGCCTAAAACATAGCCTTCGCCACCTGGTTTGTTGTTGATTGTTGCTGTTATATCGCCTTGTGCTTGATCCAACTGATTGATGATTGAATCTTTGACTTTCATTATTCCGCCAACCAAAATCCACAGTTTGCTGAATGCTTGTATGTTTGCTGTTACATATTCTTTAATTTTAATTCTTTTGGGTTGGCTCACAGCACTTGCCGCCAACCATCTCAAAAAGTCTTCACCCAATCTGTTTAATCCTGTGTCCACTTTGCTGTTGGTGTAGGTGTACAAAATGTTGGGTAGATCAGTCAGTTTCATTTCTGCTATCTTGTTCTTGTTCAACAGTTTGTCTATTTCTGCTCCACTGTTGGAGAGTAGCGATTTTAATTGATCCAACCCTTTTACTTGTATTGGATCTTTCTTATTGAGTGTGGTAGGTGGTATTGCCAACACACTGCCTTGAATCATATCTAAATCATTAATAGGTAATACTTTACCGTCTTCAGTCATTTTGTGGTGCACAACAACACCCACACTGCTGTTGGCAATCTGTTGTCCTATCTCGCTGTTAACATCCACTGCATACTGAACCACATTGGGTTTGAACATAAATTTGTCGCCTGCTTTTTTAGGAGTTTGAAAATACAACATGTCTCCAACAAAATATCCTTGAATGTTTTCAGGCACTGCTTGTTGCACAGTATCAAACACTGATGCCATTTTAGAAGCATACTGTGCCTGTGCTTTCTTTTTTGTAGGATCTTTTCCTCTTCCCACAATAGCACTTTTTAAGTCTGCTGAGTTGGTTGCTCTACCGTCATAACCTTTTGCCACAAAGCCTGACTTGTCTGTAAAAATAAATTCTCCATTAGGATTTCTGCCAAACACCACAGCAGGTGAACCGTCCCATTTGATTGTGAGTGACTGTGTGCTTTTGCTTAATGATTGTAATTGTTCAATTGCTCTTATGGCTCCTCTAGAACCTTCCCAGAAAATTAAATCTTCTGCATGTTGAATTCTTGATTCTTTGAGAGCGACATTCTTTTTGTCAACTTCTTTAAATTCTACTAGTCTCATATTTTAATTTTGTTTAATAATGTTCTGTACCAACCAATTGGGTCTTTGATACTTTCTGGCAATGTCTTACCCATTTTAGCAAATGAATCTTTTACATCAGCAACCAACGTATCATAATCTGATCTATTTTTTATTTTTGCATGAATAGATTCCACTGTGTTTAAATCATTTGCAGTTGCACCTTTGCCTAACAACAGTTCAGCAATCTTGCTGGGATCTTTAGTGATGGGTTCATTTGTGTCTCTGTTTAATAATCCTGCTTTGTGACTCCATTTGAATCCAAGTGGTTTGGCAATTGATGCCATCATCACGTGTCTGTCTGCACCCTTGTATGGTGAGCCAGGTTGTCCACCTTGAAGACTCCAACGCATCCAGTCTGGATCTCCAAACATTAAATCTGATTGAACATATCCATTCTTCGCACTGCCTCTGATAGGAGTTTTAAAATGAACACTGATGCCACTCTTCTTTACCCACAGTTTAGGATCTTGTTTGTTCTTTATAGCCCATTGTGTTAATGTGTCTGCCAACTGATCTTTTGAAATTTTGCTTTGATCCACTGCTACATCTAAGTCACCTGATGTGGGTGCTTTGCCTGTGGTGCCCAACATATTACTTTGTAGGTCTAATCCTGTGATTTTTTCCAACCAGGCAAGTGTGGGAGCCACATCTGCTTGATTAATTCGTTGAGTGGCTAATTGTCCATTAGGATCTTTGAACACATTACCGCCTTCTTTAAGAATTGTCATCTAATTTTTTGCTTTCAATTATCTTCTTCACACCCACTTGAAACTTTTTGGCTTCTTTGTTACGAATACTGTTTAAAAATCTTCTCTCCAGTTCTTGTGCTGTGTCCTCTGGATAATTTTCTTTTATAGTATTGAGCAGATTGACAGCACTTTCAATGATGTTTGAGCCTGTGGTCTCAATAAAGGCTTCAACATTGTTAATTCTGCCAATGTTTCTTAATTCGTCTAATATGCTTCTGGTATGTTTTTTCATAGTTCTAGCCTGCTTTTTAGTATTTACCGATTAAATCCTGATATTAAACTGTGCAGTCACAGTATAGCAGGTGTATTTTTGGTTGTCAATCTTTTAATTCCTAGTGTACAATTGCCTATAAATACACACATAATGACACAGTTCTTTAAATTAGTAGCAGAGCTAGGATTACCAATTGCCGCCACGGTGGGAATGGGTATGTTCATACTGTTCATTATAAAATACATCCTGAATGGCATAGTAAACTCCATCAAGTTCATCGAGAGTGTGATCTCACAACTGGACAACAGGGTGAAGACCATGAACAACGACATACTTAAAATAGACCAAGAAGTTTCCGAACAACTAGGATTGCCAATAGACACAGACAGGGTGGCTAGAGCAGACGGTGAGATCCATGCTTTGTATGATCCTAGCACAGACACCATATATCTTAAAGACACTTTTAATATGTTCAATGTGTTTGACAAAGGTGTATTGATGCATGAGTTAATGCATTATGTACACGACTTGAATGATGCTGTGGGCACCAAGTTTGATTGTATGGCACAATCTGAAGCAGAAATATATCCACTTCAAAAAAAATATCTATTGGACGTTCACGGTGTTAACTGGGAATACGATTCCATGTATCTTAAAGTTATCAGCAGTTGCAATTAATGTAAAGTTTTAGGCAATTGAGCTCTGAATTGACCTTGTATATCTAATTCTTCATCAATTCTTCTTTTGAAATATTGAATCACAATTTCGTTTTTCCAGCACTGTCTTTGGTCTATAGGATCTGTAGATTTTTCTAACGAGTTGTTTTGTTGATTAAGAAAATCAATTTCTTCTTGGTATAAATCGACTAGGTTAATTTCTTCCATGTGCATACGATCATCATCCATACTAATATTTATCAGTCATTTTTTAAATGACATTTTTAAATTTTAAAATAAAGTTTAACACAATTCGTCTGGTGTTGTCAACAGGATTCGTTCCGGCATGATACTGATCGCTTTCAAACAACACAGCAGTATTTTTCTTAGGTGTTGCTGTGTCTTGAACTTGTAAATTGTCCCATCCGCTGTTGCCTTTTTTATCGAACAACACAGTGTCACCATCGGAGTCGTTAAGATAATATATTAAACTGTGCCAACCCCCACGATCTCTATCCACGTGTGGACAATTCACAGCACGATTATCGCTGTTATTCTGCATCAATAAATTGGCTTTGATTCTGCCCATCTCTACCACAGGTTTATCTAGTGATTTCAAAATAGGTTCGACCAACTTCCAATAAGGACTCAACGGTTTTTGATCGTAGAACATGTGAACAAATTGTCCAAGCTCGTATAAGTTAAATGAGTTTGATTTACTTACAACATCTATTACATCTGGTGGCACAGATGATGGCAAGTAGTGCCAGTCAAATTGGAACGATGATAATGTATCGTGCAATTGATTGTAGTCTGCTTCTGATAATACGTTTTCTATTCTTTTAAACACATATTATTTTAGCCAACCAATCTTCTTGCCTGCTTTCACTCTGGCATTGTGTTCTTCTACAGTGGAAGGATAACGCCATGCCCAAACAGCCACTAGTGCCATGGATATGCCTGACCATAATACTGCTTTCATATTACCTGTGAAATACCAAGTAAATGCTAAAGTGGAACTCATTACTAATATCATTGCGTATTTTCCTTTTATAGGAAATACTCTTTTCTTTGTCCAGTTGGTTAAGAATTTACCAAACCATGGATGGTTATACAACCAAGCCTCCATCTTAGGTGAACTCTTTGCAAATGCCCAAGCGGCAACCACTAAAAATATCGAGAATGGTATTCCTGGAGTAACAAAACCTATGTAGGCAATACCCACACATAGAAATCCCAATGCTTGATACAAATATTTTTTTATCTTATTCATTATAGTACCTTTTCTAGAGCGTCTCTTAAATTATGCATCATTGCATCTGTATGGAACGGTGTCGGTGCAAAACGTAGTCGCTCTGTGCCTACTTCAACTGTTGGATAATTTATTGCTTGACAATATATTCCATATTCATTTATCAGTGTATCGCTGATTGCTTTACACTTCTTAGCCTCTCCAACATGAACCGGAACTATGTGAGTTTCGTTTTCAATCATTGGAATGTTTTTCTGTCGAAAAATTTCTTTAAGTCTGTTTGCTCTTTCTTGATGTTTTGTTCTTAAGTCGTTGTTGTCTGAAACGTATTTGACACTTGCCAATGCACCTGCACAAATCACAGGACTCATTGACGTGGTAAAGATAAAGCCCGAGGCAACAGAACGTATTGCGTCTAAAACAATAGACTTACCAACGATGTAACCTCCCTGTGTGCCAAAGGCTTTACCAAGTGTACCATTCAAAATATCTATTCGATCTTGTAGATCTAATTTTTGAGTAACACCTCCGCCTTTATTTCCATACAAGCCGACTGCGTGAACCTCATCAAGATATGTGATAGCACCATACTTTTCTGCTAGGTCACAGATTTCTGTAATTTTACTCATGAACCCATCCATGCTATACACAGATTCAAAGACAATACACGGTGTGCCTTTACAGGTTTTGAGTATAGATTCCAATTGCTCGAGATCATTGTGTTTGAAAATATGTTTCTCAGCACCACTATGTCTGATACCTTGTATTAATGAAGCATGATTCTTGCTGTCACTAATAAACACAATATCAGGAATGATGCGTTTTAATGCAATTAGACTCCATTCGTTTGCAACGTAGGCAGAACTGTAAAGTAATGCCGACTCAGTGCTGTGCAGTTTAGCCAATTCAATTTCAAGTGCTACATGGTAGTGGCTGGTTCCACCTATGTTCCTAGTCCCACCAGAGCCTGCACCTGTTTGATCCAATGCAGTATGCATAGCATCTAGAACCACCTTATGTTGACCCATACCTAGGTAATCATTTGAACACCAATTCACAATATTTTTAATATTGTATTTGCCATACCATATAGCATTTGGGTATTCACCTCTCTCACGAAGAATGTCATTGAAAACTCTGTAATTTCCAGACTCTTTGAGATTGTTGATGATGTCCTGAAAAGGATTAACTGAAAGCATATCAGTATTTAGTTAACTACTCAGTTTAATCTATGTATTTGTTGAATGTTTGTTGTGAGCAGATTTTAATTGCTTTTTCATAAATCTGTTCAATAGGAGTGTTTAAAAGCAATTCTTCTGATGGTTCTGCAGTCAACCAACACTTGCTGTTGATTTCTCCTTCTAATTGTCCTGGTGACCACACACTTAATCCACTAAAACATCTCCATTCGTCTGGTGAATCTTCTTCATGTAATTTTTTTAACATCTGAGCATCACTTGTTAAACTGAATCCGTTACCTAATTTAAGAGTGTTCTTACAACTCCATTCGTCTGTGTGTAGTAATAAAATACTTTCTTGGTTTACTGGTCCACCTTGGTAAACTAGGTCCTTCATGTCAACTGTTGCAAATCCTTTAGATTCTAATATCTTTTTTAATTTTGTTCTTGTGGGTTTATTAATAACAAGCCCTGCCACATGTTGCGGAGACTCTTCATATACAAATACTACACTTCTTGCAAATGTACTATCCTGCCCCATTTTGGGAGTAGAGATTAGTATCTTATTTTGCCATTTAGATCCTGTTATCGATGTTCTCATTTACTATACAATGGTAATGGTCCGCCGTATGGCTCGCCTTTAATCTTCTTTCCAGAAACATAAACTCTCTTCTTGCCAATCTTGTAAGATTTTTTTCCTGAACGTTTTCTGTAACCTTGACTTTTACAACTTGCCAACTGACTGGCACCCAGTGCATGATCAGGTTTTTTGCTTCTACACAATGCTTTACTGGCAGGCCCTGCTTCGGATATTATTACTTCTTGTACTTTCATAAAAATATTTAGCGATATTTGTCTGCTGAATTGCCCGCCTGAACCTCTGGTAACATCTTAAAAGTGAGTGCCTTCCTAGTGCCTCTAGTGGTCTTTATAACCACATCTCCAGACTTTTCAAAATGTTCTATTTTTGTGATGGTTGCTTTTTCTTCCTTGTGACCAACTAGAATCTGTTGACCTAGTGCTAGATTTATCTGAATGGATCGTAACTTCATGCTCACCTCCATTAGGTTGTGTGATAAACATATTTATCTAGAAAGTATGCTGTCCATTGCTTCAACAATTTCTGTGGTTGTGTAATTGTGTGTTGGCAAGGGTCTTGCTGGAGGGGTGTAATCTAGTTCTTGTAAACCGTGTTCTCTATCGATGTATTTCCAATCTACTTTACCTATATCAAACTGTTGTAACCATTCAAACACTGTGTTGGGATCAAATGCTCCACAAGTGTACACATCAAGTTGTATGATAGCAGGCGTTGTTTCGTCCCAACTATGTAATACAATGTGACTGGTTTCTATAATTGCGGCAACAGTTAATCCTCGGTTGCCTTCCATTTCAACATACTTGGCAAACGGACCCATCAACAGTTTCATATCAATGCGTTCGATTAAATTAGCAAGTGAATTGATAGCAAATGTTTCATCCTTAGGAGGATTGTTTGCTTCTGCTCTTATTATAATGTGTTTGTGTTCTAATAGTTTTGTCATATTCAATCTATATTTATGAAAAGCCAATAAAACTAGCACTTTATAACCATTGACATTTCGGTTATTTTATTGTAATATAAAGTATGAATAGAATATTGTCAACAATTATTTTACTGACGTTGCTTCAAGGCTGTTCAGCCACAATGGGAGAATGGCAAAAAGGTGCCAAGGCTCCTGGTTACAGAGCACACGATGTTTGTTTTGTGTGTGGAGAACAGATCAAATTTTTTCAAAACGAACCATACAGTTGGTCAAAATTTGTAGAAGAAACTGATTATTACAACAACTCGGACACTGTGAAACTGCCTTGGTAGAAAAAGTCAATGAAACTGCGGTTTCTGTGCAGTTGACAGGTGGTACCAAAATGTGTTATAATAAGATAACTTAAGGAGAAAAAATGTTTACAGAATCAAACAAAGAACAAGTTGCTGATTTAGAACGTCAAAAAATAACAGTAAAAGACCAATTAGAGTTTGAAACCAATACAAAAAAGATTATTGAATTGGACGAACAACTGTATGAAATAGAAGATACTATCAAAAAATTAACTCAAGGTACTAGAATAGTATGATTAAGAAAAAAAGAAACAAGTTAGAAAGAAAACTAGACGAATACAACCACACAATGGAGTTGATTAGAACTATCATTCCCGTTGCGATACTATGTCTTCAGGTAGTTATATTGGTGAAACTTATATGATGAAAAAGAAAAGAATACAAAAAGAATACAAATTAACCAAAAAGGATTGGATTGAGTTGTTAAACTTTTGGCCCATGACCATTGTGGTGCCCATTATGTTGATACTGATCCTGTTCGGACCATGGATAATGTCATGAATGAAATTTTAATATTTGGATTGAGTATTGGTGCAATAATCTATATCAGTTTTAAACTAGGCAAAGAACAAGGCACAATGTTAGCCAGTGCAAGAGCAGTGGACATGATGATTTCAATGGGTTATCTAAAAGAAACCGACAAAGGTGAAATAGAAAAGGTGGAAAATGACAAATAAAATAAACTTGGTGATCAATCTAAGTATTTTGGCTCTGTTGATTTACCTTGCAGTATCTGTAAAAACACTTCAAGACAAAGTATTTCCAGATCCTAAAGTAATGATACCGTTGAGTTCGTCAGTGACTGACGATGCTTTCAGAGATGCAATCAAAAATCTTTTGATTCAGAAATTACAAGAGGTCAAATAATGAATAGATTAGCAAAAATGTTCGAACCCAGTAAAGAAAGACTGATTCGTAATGCTAGAAACTCTATGCTTACAGCACACGATCCTTGGTTTAAATCATATTGGGAAAGAGTTTTAAATCATCTACTAACAGTTTACAAAAGACATGACTAATAAAAAACATATTAAATTAAACGACAAGATTAAAGCCTTGAACTCCACAAGAGTTTACAAAAAAGTTACACCAATGCACGATTTAAGTTGGTATGTCAAATGGGTGTCTGTGGTTTTTGTTATAGTAGGATGGATGCTACACGCAGTCAACCTGTATCCAATCAACGTGGCAGTTCAGATGATCGGTGTTGCTGGTTGGTTGTGGGTAGGAATACTTTGGCACGACAGAGCATTGATTGTGTTGAACAGTATTGGTGTTGCATTGCTTGGTTTGGGACTATTAAATTATTGGGTAGGAGCATAAATGTCAGACGATATCAAAAAGAAAATTCAAATTGCAGAGCATCACGAAGAATTATACTCAGAAACATTTGAACAATTAGTTAACCAAGCAGTAGACAATGATCATCAAATGGTAGCCAGTGTGTATTTGGCGTTGGGTTTGAAACTTTATCGTTCGTGTTTACCCAAAGAAGACTTTCAAAGATTACTGGATGATGTTTGTTCATCAGCAGTAGACATTGAACCTTTTCAAAAAGATAAGAAAGAGGTTGTACATTAATGGTTAGAAAAGTGAGCAAAAAGAAATTGATAGACATCTTGAAAGGCTCGAACAAAGACGCTGTGGTAGAAGCATATCAAAACATAGCAGACTGTATCAGAAGTGATCAAGTGCCTGCCAGCGATGTAGCGAAGTTCTTTTCAAACAAAGATTTTTACAAATGGTACAAAACAAAATACTTGACTTATTAACACAATGGATATATTATTAACAAAAAGGCAAAAAGGAAAGGCAATATGATCAAAGGCATAATAATTGGTGCAATCGGAATGTACATATATCTTGTACAACCAGAGTGGGCCTCAACTATTACTGAATATGCAAACAATCTGTATAATTCAATAATTGAAACAGCACAAAACAAATAACTTCTAATTGTTTGTTTTATTATAGAAAGAGACATTAATGACACAATACTCATCACACGATTGGAGAAAGAACACCGACGATGCTGTTGTTGTAGACACCAACTCGGCAACTCTTAAAGTCAACGACTGTATAGTCAGATTCACACACCCAAAGTCCTTGAAGACAGAGGAAGTTGATGTGTCCAGGCTGATAAGGGTTTTCTGCAATAACCAAGACTCACACAGAAGGAGTGTGAAATGATGAGACCTAAAAATGCTCCAAAATTCAAAAAAGTTGTCAAACTGCAACGACTTGATTTGCCAGAATTAAGTTTGGAAGGGAAAGCAAAGGAAAGAGAAAAACTTATGAAAGAGTTTCTTGCCAAAGGTGGCAAAGTTGAAAAAGTTCCTTACGGAGTTACTAATCAAGAAATGGGTATATCTAATCAGAATGCAGGTTGGATTCCTCCTAAAACAATTACTCCAAAAACTTGGCGTAGTAAAAAAACTAAAGCCTCAAACAAATCTAAAAAATCTAGTAACTAAAACATATACACTACTGTTATCACTGTTCATAGGTAAATACTGTTATCATGAAAAACCTTATTTGGGGAATATTAATTGCTGTATTTTTATTAAATTTTAGCATAACTGCGGAAGAAACACCCGAAACTCCAAATATCACTTTGCCCACATTGTCTCCAGGTTACCATTGGGAGAGGTTGCCTATGATTTGTGCTGAAGGGAAAAAAATTATTAACGATTTGACAGAAAAAGGATTTGTGCCTGTAAACATGAGTTTGGGCAGAAAAGGTGCTGACCCAGAAGGCGAACCTGTGTTTCTGATCACATATTTTGTTGGTCAAAATTTATCCAGCACTGCGGCAACAATGAATATCCCAGTCAGTGAAGACACTTGTCTGCTGTTTCTTACTCACGATTTAGTATTATCTGAACCACAATAGCATAAACAGTTGGTATGAGAACTATCGAATACCCTGTCAAAATTTATCTAATGCACACTGATGACGACAGTTGTTTCAAAGTGTATGCCATGGATCTTCAAGATGCTTACGAAACACTGTTGGAAAATGAACCAACAATCAAACTGGATGATGTCCAATTTGTTGAGGAACACAAGTGTGCCGGTGTTACCGAAGCCATACATTAAAATATATTCATTATCCACTTGACAAACACACACAAATGCTTATATACTAGCATAGTATTAACAAAGGAGTATTATACACATGGCAATTAATGGTAAAACAAAAAAAGTAGAATTCGGATCTCGTAGCAGAAACAAACTAATTCAGGGAGTAGATATTCTAGCAAATGCTGTGAGAATAACTCTAGGACCCAAAGGTAGAAATGTTGTTCTACAAAGAACATGGGGTGCTCCAGCAATAACCAAAGATGGTGTCACAGTAGCAAAAGAAATTTTATTAAAAGATGATCTAGCCAACATGGGTGCTCAGATGGTTAAGGAAGTTGCCAGCAGAACCAACGAAGAAGCAGGCGATGGCACAACCACTGCCACAGTGTTAGCTCAAGCAATTGTTAATGAAGGTATTAAGTATATCACTGCCGGAATGAACCCAATGGATTTAAAAAGAGGAATGGACAAAGCCACTGATGCAGTGGTTGAACAACTCTCTAAAATATCAAAACAATGTAAAACACAAAACGAAATAGAACAAGTTGGAACTATATCTGCCAACTCAGACAAAGACATAGGATCTATGATTGCTGAGGCTATGGAAAAAGTTGGTAAAGAAGGTGTTATCACTGTTGAAAAAGGCAAGACCATGAAGAATGAACTGGAAGTTGTAGAAGGATTGCAATTTGATAGAGGCTATATGAGTCCGTACTTCATCAACGATCCAGCAAAACAACTTGTGGAACTGGAAGATGTCTACATTATATTAACAGGTAAGCACGTTAGAACTGTTCAAGAAATTGTTCCTCTATTAGAAGAACTTGCCAAAAAGAACAAACCGTTTTTATTTGTGTGCGAAGATGCTGAAGGAGAAGCACTAGCCACATTAGTGATGAACAATGCCAAAGGCACAATTAGATGTGCGGCAGTTCACTCTCCAGGGTATGGCAACAGCAGAAAAGCAATGTTGCAAGATATGGCAACACTGACCGGCGGTGAAGTGATATCAGACGACACAGGATTAACTTTAGAAAAAGCCAAACTGGAAGACCTTGGACAAGCATCAAGAGTAGTTGTAGACAAAAACACAACCACAATCATAGGTGGCAAGGGATTTAAATCTAAAATAGACAGCAGAGTTGCAGAGCTCAAAAAACAGATTGAAATGAGTGAGGGCGGCGATGACAAAAGAAAATTAGAAGAAAGATTAGCCAAACTTACAGGCGGCGTCGCAGTGATTAGAGTGGGTGCCGCAACCGAAGTTGAAGTGCAGGAGAAAAAAGACAGAATTGAAGATGCCTTAAATGCTACCAAAGCCGCAGTTGAAGATGGTATTGTGCCAGGAGGTGGAGTTGCTTTCTTAAGAGCCAAACAAAAGATTGAAAATCTGCAAGGAGACAACGAAGATCAAACAGCAGGCATACAGATTGTGTTGAAAGCAATTGAATCCCCTGTGAGACAGATTATTGCCAACGCAGGCGGATCGCCAGATGTGATTATAAATGAAATACTGAAAGGTAAAGGTAACTTTGGTTATGATGCTGGAACAGGTAATTTTGGTGACATGATTGAATTGGGTATTATCGATCCTACCAAAGTGACAAAAACAGCACTGATAAATGCTTCAAGTATTGCTGGATTATTAATCACAACAGGAGCATCAGTGTTTGATGAACCCGAGCCTGTTAAGAAAGATTGGGATCCTGTGGAAAATACTAACATGAAATCTGGGGATTTCTACGATTAGTTTACCAAAAACTCTTGACATTTGACAAAGAGTGCTTATATATAATTTACATAATAAAAAACTCGCTTAACAAGGAGAATTAAAATGAGTAAAATAATAGGAATAGACTTGGGTACAACAAACTCTTGTGTTGCTTTAATGGAAGGCAAGGACGCAAAAGTTATTGAAAATACAGAAGGAGCAAGAACCACTCCAAGTGTGGTAGCATTCACAGACTCCGAAACATTGGTTGGTATGCCTGCAAAAAGACAAGCAGTGTCCAATTCAAGCAACACAATATTTGCGGCAAAACGTTTGATTGGTAGAACATTCGAAGGAGATGCTGTGCAAAAAGATATCAAAACACTTCCTTACGAAATTGTGAAAGCAGACAACGGTGATGCTTGGGTGAAAGCCAATGGCAAAAACTATGCACCATCAGAGATTTCTGCATCAGTGCTTCGTAAGATGAAAGAGACAGCAGAGAAATATCTAGGCGAAGAAGTAACCAAGGCAGTGATCACTGTGCCTGCATATTTCAATGACAGTCAACGTAAGGCTACCAAAGACGCTGGTAAGATTGCCGGACTGGAAGTGGAAAGAATTATTAATGAACCAACTGCGGCGGCGTTGGCATATGGTCTGGACAAGAAAAAGTCAGGCACGATTGCTGTGTACGATCTAGGTGGAGGTACATTTGATGTTTCTATATTAGAACTGGGTGACGGAGTGTTTGAAGTTAAATCCACAAACGGTGACACAACACTGGGTGGTGAAGACTTTGATGCCACAATCACAAATTACATCATCAGTGAATTTAAAAAAGATCAAGGTATAGACTTGGGCAACGACAAGTTGGCTGTACAACGTGTGAGAGAGGCGGCTGAGAAAGCCAAAATAGAATTGTCAAGCACAACTCAAACAGATATCAATCTACCTTTTATCACAGCAGATAAAACAGGACCCAAACACATCAACATAAAGATGACCAGAGCAACATTGGAAAGTTTGGTTGGTGATCTTATAGCACGAACACTTTCTCCTTGCAAACAGGCATTAAAAGATGCCGGACTGTCGACCAAGGACATCAGCGAAGTGGTGTTGGTTGGTGGTATGACCAGAATGCCCAAAGTGTTCGACACAGTCAAAGAGTTTTTTGGTAAAGAACCTCACAAAGGAGTTAATCCAGATGAAGTGGTGGCATTGGGTGCCGCTATACAAGGTGGTGTACTGCAAGGTGATGTTAAAGATGTATTGTTGTTAGATGTTACACCTTTATCACTGGGTATTGAAACATTGGGCGGAGTCACAACCAAAGTAATAGAAAAGAACACAACTATTCCCACAAAGAAAAGTCAAGTGTTCTCCACAGCAGAAGACAATCAAGCGGCAGTGACTATCAGAGTTACACAGGGTGAAAGAGATATGGCAGTGGACAACAAATTGCTGGGTAACTTTAACCTTGAAGGTATTGCACCTGCTCCAAGAGGTTTACCACAGATCGAAGTTACATTTGATATAGATGCAAACGGTATCTTGAGTGTGAGTGCCAAAGACAAAGGCACTGGCAAAGAACAGAAGATCACTATTCAAGCATCGGGTGGATTGTCAGATGAAGACATTGACAAGATGGTCAAAGATGCAGAAGCCAACAAAGAAGAAGACAAGAAGAAAAGAGAGTTGGTAGAAACAAAGAACCAATCTGAAACACTGACACATCAAATCGACAAGCAACTCAAAGAGCATGGCGACAAGATATCTGAAGAGGAAAAGAAAGCAATTGAAGATGCCAAAGCAACTTTAATCGACGCATCCAAAACAGATGATGTGAGTAAGATTCAAGAAGCAATCAAAACACTCACAGAAGCCAGTATGAAGTTGGGCGAAGCAGTGTACAAACAAGCACAAGAAGAACAAGCACAGTCGGAACAGCAAGGCGAAAGCACAGAAGAAAATATTGTGGATGCCGACTTTAAAGAAGTTGATCCCAAAGAAGAAGATAAGAAATAACAATTGACAGAAGTTTCCTTTTGTTGTATTATAGTAATATGATAGGCAAAAGGAAAACTTCACAATTCAAAACAGAGATAGAAGCAACTGTAAGAATCACAGTTGATCACAATCAACCATTCACACAACAACAAATACTGGACGAATTTTCAACTAATGTGTCTGAAGATTTTCATCAAATGATGAGTTCAGATTCTGAACATTTACAACCCACTCAAGTAACTGTGATGAGTGAAAAAGTTATTAAAAGTAATGGGATAAATGATTATACTGGATCAGGAACGCCAAACTTAGACAAATTGTCTTCCTGAACGCACCACACTGAATCAATAGGTTTGGGTCCAAATTCACCCGCCATACTCATTTTGATACTGTCAGCATTAAAAGTTACATAGAGTTGACATTCTTCAACTGAATCAAACTGAGGATTTTTGAACCAGAACGAATCTTTACTGCCATCTGCATACGCACCCATTATTAAAACTATTATAAACCATTTCATAACTGTATTTAACTATAATACACATCCATTAACTATATGTTTTTAGTATAGGACTTATGCGTAAAGATTGAGTTTACTTGGAGTTTTCTTGTTGTTTGTCCACTGCTTCAAACTCTTTGGTCATGTTGTCTTCCAGTTCTTTTGAAGTTTCTGCAACATCGCTAGGGGTGTGTGCTTTGTTTTTCTTAACGTCTTCACAGTCTGATAGAGCAAACATACAACCCAACACTTTTCCAATTGATCCACCGTATATCAATATGTTGCTTGTGGGGTTTGTTTTACGTTCTGTGTTGGGTTTGGCACAATTACTCAAGCCAATACCTATCAATATCAATAGCAAAATTAAGACCACTGCTCTTTCTTGTCTTTTATTCATGCTAATATTTATTAAATACTATTAATGACCTTAATTAAAAAAATATATCAAGACTTTCAAAGAGCATCAGAGAACAAAGAATTCTATGATAGATGCCAAATAGTATACAAAGGTCCTTATGCCCAATCCAATGCAGTTTTAGAACACATGGAATTGGATTATCTACCAAAAAGTCTAAGAAATATAATAACCAAAATAATCTCTTGACTTTGGTAGCAGTTGATATTATACTAGGAGTAACACTATGGTAAAAACACTTAAAATTCGCAAACCAAAAAACAGAATGGAACGAATTACTTGGAGTTGTTTAGGAGCCGTTATGATCACATTCTTTGTGGTAATCTTAACAATTACAGGATTATCATGGTTGGCAGGCTAAAAGAGTTTATAGGGAATATTGTTTATTGGATCTTGATAGGTTCGATGACGATGGTATTTCTTTGCTTAATGTTGATTTACACAATATTAGATATGTTGATGGAAATCAGTAGCAAGGTAACTAGGTCAATTAATACAAAAACATGAAGCGCCGACCTAGGCCTTATTTTATATAATTCCTCATAGAGGGTCGGAAACTCCACTGAATGAAGGTGGCATTGGTAAAAAGCCCTAGTTTCTTAATAGGAGGGGTTAGAGTACGTGAGTCTTTAACCCACTTAAGGCTTTTCCAAACCTTTTTCCAGTAAGTGTGTTTCCGACTAATGATAAATTAACATATGATCGACACTTTCTACGGAACTTTTCCAAATCAAGGCTATGTGCAAGCCACACTGCAACCTGAAGAACTTGCACCTGTTCAATTAGAAATAGACAAAATTCAAAAAGACTTTGATTCAGCAACGATTAATGATTTAGGTCATGCCAGCAATTTACAAAACGAATTCTTTCTACAAGATTGTGTTAAACATTTAGAAAATTTGATAGCACCATTGTGTCAAAAATATTGTGAACACTCTGCTTATGGAGACAAATCAAAAAATACCTACTCACTCAAAGACGCTTGGGTCAATTATCAATCCAAACACGAATATTTTGGAACACACACTCATAATGGTGAGTTCAGTTTTGCCTTGTGGGTCAAGGTGCCTTACACCATGGAGCAAGAAAAAGCTCATGTGAATTACACAGGCAGAAACATTGAACGACTGCCTGCATTTAACTTTCATTACACAGATGCCATGGGCACAATTAGAAACCAAATATTGCCTGTGGATAAAACTTTTGAAGGTAAATTAGTATTGTTTCCTGGAAACATGAATCATTCTGTTACACCTTTTTACACATCGGACAAACACAGAATCACAGTGTCAGGTAACATAGTTTAATGCTTAAAAGTATAAAACAATCTGCCCCTTTAGCTCATTTGGTAGAGCAACCGTCTTGGCGAACCTGGGATCCGGCATGTTTGGTGGTGCTATCAGCAACTTGCCCTGTGTGTCGATCATACAAATACTTATTGTGATCTGGGCTGTGAATTGTGTGTATTGATTATTGTATTGCGATTGATGCCTTCTGTGCTATCTTGCCAGGCTCATTTTTATTGTAGTAACTAATTTTTCCAGTTGCTAGTTCTTTGTTTGGCCAAAGTACGCTTGTTGCAAACGTACCGTCTTTGCTAATTTGACTCCCTACTTTAATAAAGTTCTGTTGCAACATTTCACGAAACATAGATTCAAGATCTGGCAGTGCGCCATTGGCGAGACTCATTCTGATCATGTTGTTTAGTGCCCAGTGTATTCTACTGAAAAATGTTTTAGCCTTTGACCCTCTTTTTGAATAGAAGTTTTGTTGTTCTACGTGTTTGAAAAGGGAAATCATTTTTTTATCTTCTTTAGCATTTTCAACTGGAACGACACCGAAAGGTAAGAATTTAAGTAATTTTTTATCTGAAATAGAATCAGGTGCATGTTTAAAAATAACATCCATTAATGCAAACGGGAAAGTGTATTGTGTGGCTTGTTCATTTGCCTGCATAAACTCTATCTCTTCCTTGTATTGCGTATTTTTTTTGAACTCGTCTGGTATTTTAAATCCGCCCATCGCAGTCGCGGCTCCTTTACCACTTGCTCCACCTTTTGATGATATCATTATTTTGAAGCCAGTCTTGGGATTTTTAAATCCTGCAACAGTTCCAATAGAATCGGCTAATGGATTATTTGATTTAGAAGGAAAGAATATGTTTAGTTCATTAAATCCTGCTACGTCCAAGTGTTTGTAGAATGGTTCGCTATTTTCAAACTTTGCAAGTCCTTGTACAACCATTAAAACACCCAAATATTCTCCAGCATAATCCCTCAGGGCTTCTACACTCTGATTATGTTGACTCAAGTATTTCATATTGATTCTTGAATCACCCTTCAATATTCTTTGTGCCAATTCAAGAGCTTCTTTTGCCACAGGATCAGAAGTAGCAATAGGGGTTAATGCTTTTATAATGGTTTGTCCTAGTTGACCTGCAGGGATTTCTTTATCCACAATGCCTACGTCACTGGGTTTGACCTTATAAGATTCTTTTCCTCTCTCTTTTCCAGATATAGAAGGAGTTTTTGTTCCTCCATATTTTGGAGTTTTTGCCAAAGGACTCTGTGTTTTTGTGATCTTGACTACACCTTTATCTGATTGTAAGGTTAAAAGTTCAGGGTTTCCCTCATCGTTTGTTGCCGCCCAGTTTTTGAATTTTTCTACTTCGTTTTTATTAATAATTACTTGCTTACCATTACTACCTATGAAAGGTGCCCCTGAGGCTATGTCATTTATAAAAGTTGGAATTCTATCTTTAGGCTTATCTTTATACTTTAAAAGTTCATATCCTGTTAAAAATGGTCTAGAACCAGACTCTCTCAAGAACCAAGGAGTCTCCACGCCTGCCGCACCTTTTCCTACTTTTTTAAGGAAGTCTCTTCTGCTAGGATCCATTTCAAACAGCATACGATACTGATGATGTTGTGATTCGGATAAGAAGTCTTTTGCTTTCATAATATTATTCGTAATCTAGATGCCAATGTGTTCCGCTCCAGATACACTCTCTGATATTTTTAGTGTTTGTTGGACCTGATGACGTACCCATTTGCCAATCATGATTTAGTTCTTCTACTGGATTAGCACTGGAGTTGTATACTGCTTTCGCAACCGTGACTTCTGTTGCTCCTGTGCCAATTTTTCTTATGAATGTAAGTCTTTGTCCAACATAAGTTCCATCTGCTAGAGTAAAAGTTTGTCCAGGCACAATAAAATGTACATCTTTAGTCAAATCAATTGCTTGTCCAGTGGTATAATCTTTTGTACTGTCTAATGATTTTACTGGGTTTCCTCCTACTGTTGCTCCGTCGGCAACATAGATAGCATTGGTAACTTCGTCTAGTAATACATCTCCTGGTCTACCTGTATGTAGAACACGACTATCGTTTACATTTTTATATTTCAATTTTCTAAAAGGCATAACAAAAATATTTATCTCAAATTAATCATAACTGTTAGTGCAACCTAGTTCTAGGTGAGCCACAGTCAAATAACCATCCTCAGGTACTCCATAATAACAATATTTATAATTTAATCTATTCAATAAATACTACTATTATGAAGAAACCTAAATTCGATTTTGGCCCAACAAAAGAAGAACATGGTTGGTTTTATTATGTTTGGAACTGGAAAACATATGTATTTTATGCCTTATTGGTTGCTGGTGCAACTGTGGGTTGGATAGATCAAGGTATTACAGGTGCTCTATCCAACAGCAGTTGTGGCAACAATTAAATTTACACCTGCTGATGTCTACGAATAGTAGCACACCTATATAAAACACCCAAATAAACGATTCAGCATTGTACGCCGACTAAATACATACGAGACAAGAATAATAAGATAACACGCAGAAGAATTAACAAACCTCCCGCCCTAATTTTAGATATAAACTTCCTCAATATTATTAACAAAAACGAAAGAGTAAAAACACATGAGTAAACAAGGAACAGTAAAATGGTTCAATGCCACTAAAGGCTTTGGATTTATCGCTTGTGAAGACAAAGATGTCTTTGTACACATTTCAGCAGTTGAAGCCGCAGGCTTGAGACAGTTGAATGAAGGCGAAACTGTGATGTTTGAAACAGAAGAAGGTCCGAAAGGTCCGAGTGCTGTAAACATTTCAGTTCAATAGTAAAAATAAAATAGGTTCACTGCTAATCGCATTGGACCTATTTTCACGATAAATTAAGAAATTACAATAAAGAAATAATCAACAAGTAGCCCGAGAAATGTAAATTTTGATCCACAGTGGTTGCTACCCAATACCACTTGCCTGCCAAAGTCCAATCATTCTTTTTCACAATAGAACTTTTTACAAAATCAATGTGGTGGTGCAACAACAGATCCAGTATGGCTAAACTGATTGCTGTGAGATAGTTGGTAAACATCATCAACACAACCCAAGTGCCCAATCCATGATGTAATGAATGTAGCATGGCTTTGGGTGCTAGGTAAATGTGTTTATGGCTGGGACGACAGTACAAAGCCTGCAGTGCCAAATCACAAACACCATGCTTGATGGCTAGTAGGAAAAATATTAAAACTGTTTCACTCATTAAAATTTACACGCCAGTTGTCCGCTAGGTTGTGCGTTGTCCTTTACTGATTGTAAAATGGATTTGGGATCGTTGTCTTTGCTCTCGCTGTCTGAATTGGATCGAGCTTCTTTGGATTTTGTTTGAACAGTTATTTGCGGCTCTAGTTTGCAATCCCTTACAGCACAGCCTGCCAACAAAATTAAAATGGATACAAGAATAATCATCTTCATTTTATACTTTTTATATTGTCCAATCTTTCTGTTGTTGTTTGGTAGGTTTGTGTGCCTTAACTTTTTCTACTTTACCACCTTTTGCTAAAAATTCTTTCATTTTGGCATCCAGTTCTACTTGTTTTTCTGCAGGTGATTTTTCAATGTCTCCTGCAACGTAGGCTCTATTAATTCCCATGTGTTTTGGCATATTTTATCTTTCTTTTTTAGTTTTCTTCTTAGTTTTCTTTTTCTTCTTCTTTGGTGCTTTACCACCTACCCATGCTTCGTTGTAGTTTTTTGTAGATTTATTGTCTGCTTTGTATTTGCCTTTTGATCTAGCACGTTTAGGTTTTACTTCCCATTCTGATTTTAATAGTAGAGTAGTGTTTGTTTTTATTAAGTTTTTTATCCAGTTAAACATATTTTATCTTTCCTTTTTAGTTTTCTTATTAGTTTTCTTTTTTATGTTCTTGTGCGGTTGTTGGAACTCATGATTGCCCACAATCCATTCTTGTCTTAGAACAAGTGCGTGGTTGTTTTTAAATATTTTTTTAATCCAATTAAACATATTTTTATTTACCTTTGCTTATTTTGTTAGTTGGTTTGTTGGCTTGTTGGCTGGCCCACAGGGATTCGAACCTCGGATCTCTGTACCAAAAACAGATGTGATACCACTTCACCATGGGCCAATAATTAACATTGTTTTCAGTATACACTGAAAAAGTATCAATGTCAACACTTGACAAACATGACAAAATGTAATATATTAATAAATGCGAATGTGGTGGAACTAAACACATCTCTACTCCAAAAGGTAGAGTGCCGGGAGACTGGCTTTGTGAGTACCCAATCTCACCATCCGTACCATCGATCCTGGTAGGGGGTGTACTAGGCACCCCCACTAAACTAAAAATAAAAAGGAGAGCACAAGTAATGGAAGTAACAAATAAAGATCCTGGCAAAGGACATTTTTATGTCAGCCTTGTTAAGAGTGCAGTTAGAATAATAGGTTGTGCTGTGGCGGCATACACTGGCTCTGTGATATTGTTGGCTGTGTCGTTGGCAGTAGCAGAACTCATCGGAATAGTTGAGGAGTTAGTGTAATGAATAGATTCCATTTGGCAATAGAAGCAGGTGATCTTAAAACAGCAGTAGACTTTTATGTTAATGTTTTAGGTTGTACCAAACACAACAGCGAATTCAAATATCCAGATGCATGGGTTGACATAAATTTTTGGGGCAATGAACTCACTCTACATGGATCAGATCCCACACAAAAGAAACAAGGAGAGAGACACAACGTGGACATGGGCAATGTCACTGTGCCGCACTTTGGTGTGCATCTAACTCAAGAAGCATTTGATGAAGTTAAACGTAGATGCATCGAACACAATGTAAAATTCATAGACGAACCTTATGTGAGATTTAAAGGAGAAGCAGTGGAACAAGAAACAATGTTTTTTGCAGACCCGCACGGCAACGCAATGGAAATTAAAACAATGAAGAACCCCGAGGAGTTATGGAAAATACAATCCAAACAAAACTAACAGAATACAAAGAACACATCGAAACATTAAAAAGTATAGACGAGCTTGAAGTTTACAATTGGATGATGTCTCTAGGAGCAAAGTTAAATGATGATGCTTTATCAGAAGATAAACGAACAGTTGAAAACAAAATTAAACAGTGCCAGTTTGATCTGTTTGTTGATGTGCAGGACAACAAGTTCAAAGCATGGAGCAATGGCATGATTGCGGCTGGGTATGCCTATATCTTGTTGGATGTGTTTAACTCTTTACCATTGGAACAATCTAAACAAATCACTGAGGATCATTTTAAAGAAATTAAACTGGACGAAATGTTGACCATGAGTAGAAAAACAGGATTTTATGAAATGATCAACTTGATGATTAACAAAATATCTTAATGAAAATAATATTCTGTGCAATTCTATTACTGACGTTGACCAACTGTACATCAATGCGGTGTACCACAGATGACGTTTGTGAAAAAGTACATGACAAAAAGAAAACATTCAAACTGTTAAGATCAATCATATCCAACGGAGCATCAATTGACTAAGAAACACTGGACTGATGCACTTGCCGACAATATTCCCAACTCTGATATGTTTAAGAGATCGTTGGCAGAGATTAAAAAAGATTTAAATGTCGAGTACCCAAAATTGTTAAAAGCAGTTGAATCCAAAAAATTAACTCAAGCACAAAAGAAAGAAGCGGCTATGGAGTTTACTCGTTTGTTGGAAGAGTTTGCTGAAGAATTTGATTACAAAAAGGACATATAATAACATTATGCACCTATGGTGGAGTTGGATACCACGCAACTTTGCGGAAGTTGAGGTCCCAGGTTCGAATCCTGGTAGGTGCACCAAAATTTAAAGTAAGTATAGATATGACAAGTTACACACCCGAACATTTTGCTCCAAAAAGATTGTACACATTTGGTTGCTCATTCACACATTTCTTTTGGCCCACTTGGGCAGACATCTTGGGATCAACTTATGATCACTATGAGAACTGGGCATGTAGTGGATACGGCAATAGAGCCATTGTGGAACGACTGAGTGAATGTGTTACTCACAACAACTTAACCAAAGACGATACCATTATTGTGCAGTTCACAGACTTTCATCGTCACGACATTCATCAACAAGGTATTGAACCAAACAACATTTCTAATTGGAGACTGGGTGGCAACATCTGGGTTAAAGAAATTGAAATGGAGTGGGTCAAAGACTTCTGGAGTGAGTCCAGTTATGTGTACCACACTTGCAACTTTATCACTATGGCACTTGCATTATTGAAATCGTTGCCTTGTAAATTTCACATCACCAGCATGGTTGATCTGCGTGATGACATTAAACAGTTCCACCCTGGCTACATGAAGATGTTCAATGACGAGATTAATTGGAAACAAGACTTCTTAGGTTTTTGTGCTCAAGAAAAATATCAAGGCATTGCTCACAAACAAAGAATATGGGATTCTACAATTAAAAAGTTAATAACCAAAACAACAGTTGACATGCACCCAACCTCTAAAATGCATCTCAAATGGTTGCAACAAAATTTCAACTTCAATGAAACAAATGAGTTTATTGAAAAGATCAAACAGATGCCAGACGACATCATTGATGCAGGATCCAAAGAATTCAATGAAAATTTAAATTGGCAGAACAATCAGTACAGGATAAAAGGCATATGAGAACACTTCTACAAAGAACTATCATAGACAAAGAACCCAATCTATATCCCATTTGGTTAATGCGTCAAGCAGGAAGATACATGCCTGAGTACATGGCAATTAAAAAAGCCAGCAAAGGATTTTTAGACATGGCACTGGATCCTGTCAAAGCCAGTGACATCACCATGCAACCCATCAATGCATTTGACATGGATGCCGCTATAATATTCTCTGACATATTGATAATACCTTACGCACTAGGACAAGGTTTAGATTACACACCAGCACCTAAACTGGATCTGTTTGATCCTAAAATATTTGACACTGATTTAGAAACGTTTTTTAAGAAGTGTGAACCTGTGTATGAAGCCATAAGAAAAACCAGACAACAACTGGATCCCAGCAAGAGTCTTATAGGCTTTGTAGGAGCACCTTGGACACTGTATAGATATATGAAAGGCAACAACGATGTCGCCAGCATGGATCCTTTCACATCGCGAGAGCATATTCAAAGTCTTGTTAAATTTTGTGTGGAACATCTCAGCAAACAGATCGAAGCAGGTTGCGATTGTGTGCAAGTGTTTGACTCATGGGCAGGCGATCTTGGAGAAGACTTTATTATTGATTATTGTTTTGATCCCACAGCACAAATTGTATCAGAAATAAAAACAAGACACCCAGATGTAGGTATCATTGGCTTTCCTAGACTGATAGGAAGAGAAGTCAAAAACTTTTCAGCATGGTGTGATCCTTATCTTGATTGTGTGAGTCTAAGTGGTGATGTGCCTGTAAAATTCTTGTACAAGCATCTAGGCACTGTGGCACTGCAAGGGGGTATAGATCCCGAAGCACTGCTTGGTTATGACAGAGAAGCCATAATGAATGCCACCTTGCCCATACTGAGACAAATGCAAGACATGGCATATGTGGTGAACCTGTCGCATGGTGTGATCAAAGAAACACCCGTTGACAGTGTGGCATTTTTGGTAGAAGTCATAAAACGTTTTAGAAAACAGTCAAGGAATTAAGTATAGTATATGAGAATAGAAAATTTATTAGGATCAAATCAATACGGTTATGTGTTGAACAAATTGGACACTCCTGGAGTGGCTTGGTACCATGCTGAAACAACTGCCAATTACTTCGATAAAAAATTACCTTACAACAGCAGTTTCAGTCATCTTATGTTTAAAAAAGATACAGGACCCATTAGTGAATTGTTTGAATGTGCATTTCCAATTCTATTGGCGGCGTTGGATCAACAACAAAAGACATTGAAAGAATTAATTAGAATCAGAATGGGATTGGTAACCAGAGCACCATACCAAGTGGTTCATGCTCCGCACAAAGATCACTCAGAACCTCATCACACAGGATTATATTACCTGAACGAAACAGACGGCGACACTGTGGTTTACAATGAAACCGAAGAGTCAAAAGAATACACAATCAAAGAAAGATTAACACCCAAAGCAAACACTTGGCATCAGTTTGATGGAGCTCATTATCATTCCAGTTCTGCTCCTACTCAACACGAGAAAAGAATTACATTAACTTTTAACTACACAACAATAGACGACAAATGAAACCCATAGAGAAACCATATTTTTGGCAATATCCAGCAGGCACTATTCCAGACATATTGATAGAAGACACAATCAAGTTGGCAGACAGTAAACAAAGAGAAGATGGCAAAGTGTTGGACGGCTCAATTGATAAAAATATTCGCAGTGTGGAACGAACTCCTTTAGATGAGTTTGATCCTATCGGAGTTTTCATGTTCGGGTTGGCAGTCAAAGCCAATCAAGCATTGTTTAGATATGAATTAGGAGGCCCTTGTCAATTTGAAATGTTACACTACGACAAGCAAGGTGATCACTATGACGGACATGTGGACACTGTGGAATACGACAACGGATTCAGTCGTAAACTCACAGTGATGGGATACCTTAATGATGATTACAAAGGTGGTGGATTTTATTTTCAAACTGATCAAGGAACAAAACACACAGTTGAAGTTTCCAAAGGAACTGTGTTGGTGTTTCCTCCATTCATCATGCACGGAGTTGAACCTGTTGAAGAAGGTGCAAGACAAAGTGTGGTAGGTTGGGTTACAGGACCAACTTTTAAATAAGATGCAAGACGATATACTTACAAATTTTGATAAAGACTCTTATGTGATTATCAGAGGACTGATTGATCCAGACTGGTGCAAGACTCTCTACGACTATTGTAGATACTCTGCTTCACGTTGTGAACTAAAACAACACAACGATGAAGAAAAATACAGAGAAGCATGGGACGGAACATTTCACGATAAACAATGTCCAGGAAACTATTCTCAATATGGAGATCCTTTGATGGACAGTATGTTGATGTCACATGGAAAGACATTTGAAGAAGCAACCGGAATGAAATTGGCTCCGTCATACACTTATTGGAGAATGTACACTCACGGTGCTGTGTTGCACAAACACAAAGACAGACCCAGTTGCGAAATCAGTGCCACAGTGTGTATAGATTGGGATGACTCCAACTGTGAAAAACATTGTACACCTTGGCCCATATGGTTAAAAGACAAAAATGGCAAGACAACTGCAATAGAATTAAGACAAGGAGACGCCATGGTTTACAAAGGTTGTGAAGTCGAACATTGGAGAGAATCATATCACGGAGTGACAGCGGCACAAGTGTTTTATCATTATACAGATGTAAAAGGTGAATTGTTCAATCCGTGGGACGGAAGACCTCATGGCGGAATACCACACGGATTCCAAAGACCCAAACAGGAGAAAAAAGATGATTGATGACAATAATGTACTACCATTGTTTGCTGTGCCACTATGCAAAACCAAAATAGAAGAACCCAGTACAGAGATACAGGATTACCTAAAGAACAAAATTAAATTTGTTAGAAGAAATTATAGTGATGCAGACAACTCTGAAGAATTGCATGTGTTGAACGATCCCATTTGCAAACCATTGAAAGATGCATTGGTGAGTAAGATGTATGAGTATCTGGATTATCTTGATGTTGATTTAGAAAAAAATCAGTTCTACATGACCACCAGTTGGATGAACAGGTACAGCAAGGATCAATGGTCCGATCTGCATTATCATTCCAACAGTTTGGTGAGCGGAGTATTATATTTTGAAGACTGTGATGATACCTCTGATATTGTGTTCTACAAAAGACAAGGATTGGATAACATATTTTCAGACACAGTTAATATAGATCACAAGAAAGAATTAGACACCAATAAAAAATCATATCTGTATCATCAAAGAAAACTTAATGTCAGTCCGGAAGCATGGGATTTGATGATGTTTCCCAGCAATCTTAATCACAGTGTGAATCAAAACATACACGCCAGCAAGAACAGATACAGTCTTGCTTTCAACTCATTTGCTACAGGACAGTTAGGAACTTCCAGCAGTATTATGTTTCTTGATAAAAATAAGAAATACGATTAGATATTTTTCTTTTTGAAATAATCAAACAAGCCAGTTCGTTGAGCCCAGGGTTTTTGAAACTCTGTCTTTAGATAAGTTTTTCTCTTCTCAATGGAACTGCTGTCTAACTCTTTTTCAACAAATTCTGAATCACTAATTGCGTTGTTGTCCAACACACCTGTGGTCCAGTTTGGGGTGAGGAGATCGATGGGTGTTTGATCAGTGATGGCTTTAGCAACTGTTTCAGCCAACAGTGTATGATTAGATTTGATCATGTGATTGTATCTGCCGTCCCAGCCTTGCCATAAATCATATTCACTCAAACCTTTCACCATCTCTGGTTGTTCCACGTGAGTCAATAGATCGCCTTTACTAATTTTAACATGACTGTACGTCTCCCAATTGATGTGTTCTTCCATAGGATACGGAGATTTGATATACAAAGGAAATGCACACAAAATCTGTGCAGGTTTTAATTTGTATTGTTGGCATTGTGCTTGTAGCCAACCCAGTCTATGACTCATCTGTTGAATGTCCAATGGTGGTCTTTGAATCTGTGTCATATAACCTTGCACTGCTTGTAATTGGTCGGGCGAAAGTTCACTGTCAATGTTCACAATGTTGGGATTGGTCATTTGTGGTTTGTTATCAAAGTACCAATATCTTCCTGGGTGTGTCATCACAATCAAAATTTGATCTTCAGCAGTCATGTTTGGCAAGTCTTGTGCCAACTTCCACCAACACCAATCTTGACTGACACCAATCATGCTTTTGTTCTCCACATCAATGCGAAGCAGTTGTCCCAACTGAATATACCAAGGATGATATGGGTCACCTTTTTGGTTTGGAGAACTGAAACTGTCTCCCACTATGTAAAGTTTGTTCATATGTGGTACTTAATCAATGTTTCAGCCAGTTGATAGAGTTTATGAAATCATGTAGGTTAAGTATTTGTGTGACACCGTGTGATACCAATTTTAAGGGTCTCACAGTTGACACAACTGTGTAGATATGCTACACTACAAAAACAGAAGGACTTGTTGATTTACAGGGGTCTACGAAGCAACAACGACCCACACAACGGTATGTTAATATGAGGAAACACAATGAACAAAAAAGATTCCCCTCGCAAGTCCAAACCACGATGGCAACAGAAAAAAGAACGACAGGAACAAAAATATTCACAGTTCGATCCCAAAATACACAAGATGAGTAAAGTGGGAATTGGATTCAGTCTACGAAAAGACTATGTAGACAAACCTGGCGAAGCCGCAGGATACAATCTCAAGGCACTGTTCGACAAGTGGAGTTGGACCAAAAAGGAAAAAGATGAAGACTAAGGATCATCCCAAAGTCAATCATGGCAAGCAAGGTGTGTTACTGGTTAATCTGGGCACACCCGACAGCCTCAGTTTGTGGGACATAAGACGTTACCTCAAAGAGTTCCTGTCTGATCAGAGAGTGATCGAATTACCCAAAATTGTGTGGCAACCCATACTGAGAGGCATCATTCTCAACACCAGAATTTTCAAAACAAGACGTGCCTACCAAAAGATATGGAGAGAAGAAACCAACGAATCTCCATTGAGGTACTACACCAGACGACAAGCAGAACTGTTGGATCAACGCATAGACGATCCTCAAGTGATTGTGGATTGGGCCATGAGATACGGTAACCCATCCATAGACAGCAGACTGAAACGATTGCAACAGCAGGGGTGCGAAAGCATTGTGGTGTTGCCCTTGTATCCTCAATACTGTGCGGCAACCACTGCCACTGTGTGTGACGAAGTTTTTAGAAGCCTCATGAAGATGAGATGGCAACCCCAGGTACAGATTGTGCCCAGATACTATGACCACCCCGACTACATCAAGATGTTGGTGGCACAACTGGAACGCAGACTGGAACGTCAGGAGAACCACCCTCAAAGAATCATCCTGAGTTATCATGGTGTGCCCCGACAGTATCTTGAAAAGGGTGACCCCTATCATTGTCAATGCTTGGTGACCACCAGACTGATACAGGAAGCCTGGCCCCGCAAGGACATTGCCATAGAGTCCACATTTCAATCAAGGTTTGGTCCCAAAGAATGGCTTCAACCCTACACTGATGTGACCCTGGAGAGCTTGCCCCGACAGAACTGTTACAGAATCATGATAGCCACCCCGGGATTTGTGAGTGACTGTGTGGAGACCCTGGAAGAAATTGCCATAGAAGCAGTGGGGTCATTTCGTCAAGCAGGCGGAGATCATTGTGAAGTGGTGCCCTGTGCCAACGATTCCCCAGAGCATGTGAGATTGCTGGAACAATTGGTTCGACCCCACCTAAAAGTTTAATCCTGAGATCGTAAAAATAGATTGATTGTGGTCCTACCCTGAGTGTGGGTGTTGCCAAAGTGACCATACCCTGAGTGCAAATAGCCTCCTGAATACATCACCAAGCGATTCTGCACATATGTGATGTCGCTCACCACCTGCTGATTGGTGTCGTAGATTCTGGTGCCTGAGTTGTAGTTGGTGGGGTTGATGTAGCAGATGCCTGCGAGAGGTTCCTGATCCATGTGTACCCAATCCTCTGTGCCCTGACCCCTGTAGTGTATCATGCAGTTGAATTGTAATCCCATAAACATGGGCAGTCTGTGAATCATTTGGTGTATGTGATCATTCAGTTTGGGGTGGGCTGAACTCAACACATCGCTTCTCTTGCCGGGCCAGTCCTCTGATCTGTTGTGCTGGTCATTGTATTCTGCACATGGCAACAAAGGTATACTGAATGCGTCACTGCGTACCTGCTCCAAATCGGGAAAGAAGTTGTCGTGTTGTAGCAGTATCATGTCAGTATTTAATTACACCATGATGACTGTGGGAATGATGTGACATCAACCTCTGCCCATGTAATCATCTTCCCATGCTTCATAGTGTGTGGTGGGTCGTCTGGGTGCAGTGCGTATCAGTTCCAGAGTGCGTCTGCGTGCCTGAGATCTGCGACTGGACTGACGAACCCAATAATACCAAATACCCAACATGGTGCCCAAATAGATGTAAATCACGATGATGTCCATGTGAATATTTATCTGAATCTCACTACCAAAAACCCCAGGCCCAGAAGTCCTTGTGCTCGCAGAGCGGCGGCGCCAAAAAATTCCAGACTGGGATTGACCCCTACAGTGTGCGTAGCACACACGGTGGCCGCAGATTCCGTTTGGCGTCTTCGACTGTGTGTGCAGTCCACAGTGTGTGTGCCTGTTGCCATGCTGTTGTGCCATTGGTGGTGTACTGTGTGTAGAGTGTGTGTAGAGTGTGTGTAGAGTGTGCAAGAGGTTCTGACAGAGTCCATGTTGTGCTGAGATGTCTTCACCTTCAGATGATTTTGGTAGTGCAGTGGCTGTACCCCCAGGCCTCGCTGTGGGGAGTGGGTGTGAGGGTAGGCCTCGCTGTGAGTATTGTGTAGGCCTCGCTGTGAGCCTACAGTTTTTGGGGGTTTGATGTGGCATGGTGCAAGATTGATTGATTGGTGTGCATGATGTCTGTATGGGCGAAAGTATTTTAACTGTGCCAGTCGTCACCTACCGTTTCCAAAATTTTTGTACCATATTCACTCCTGAATTCTGTGTTTCCTGAGCCATTCGGCTGGGTGTGAACCTGATTTGGTACCTTAGGTTAACAATATCAGTTCGGTTTGGAAGGTGGCATCGGTTCAGAACCGTGTGCCACCTGAGCCACCGTGTGCCCGACGGGCATACTGCTGTGCTGTGCTCGGGTCGCATGCTGTGTGCTGTGTGTGTTGTGTGTGTTGTGTACTGTGTACTCAGTGTCCAGTGTGTTGTGTGTGTGTTGTGTGTTGTGTGTGTTGTGCAGGTTATGTGTGTGTTGTGTGTGTTGTGTGTTGTGTGTGTTGTGCAGGTTATGTGTCACCAATCAGTGTGTTTCTGTCATTGAATCTGGATATTTTGGTAATCTTTTTGGCAATTCGACGAATGACCCGCCATTTTGTTGGCTTTTTCGCACCGCCAAATGCTTGACTTTTTTGGTGTATCCATGTTATAATACTGTATACATTCAATCATGAGATTGGATACAATTATAAACTCAAAGAGGAGATAAGTCAAATGGATAATAGAACATTTAAAGTGGCTGGTATCAGTACAGATCCCAAGGGGTCAACCAAGATCAGATTCGCGAACGATTATGTGGCAAGAATCAAAATCTTGAACATGAGAAAACACACAGAAGTGAACTTGGTGGAGTTAGCATCACCACAGAGCAAGAAAGAGATCTGTGAGTTTTTGGGATCACATGATGCATTTCAATCAGAGGCGGCTCAGACAGCGATTCAATCGTTTGTGAAGAGAAACCTATCTGGTGATTCCATTATGGTGATTGATGAGATTGAATCAGCACCAGCGGAAGCCACAGTGACAACTTCGACGACTGAACAGGCATAACATGATTCGAATCATGATAGGCATCATCATTGGGGTGGCTGTGGCCTCTTCTATGGCACAGGCAGATGACCAGGCGCACACTGACACACCCAAACAGTTCGTGAGTTCGGTGG
>Ga0222655_1000114_pt1 | contig 40043 bp, 48 predicted proteins | sample AntAcemetagen423_FD_179857 | JGI IMG/M metagenome (GOLD analysis project Ga0222655, IMG submission 179857) | Saline water microbial communities from Ace Lake, Antarctica - #423 | ecosystem: Environmental > Aquatic > Non-marine Saline and Alkaline > Saline | place: Antarctica: Ace Lake... | reverse complement strand
GTCCGTCTTTATCTATCTCTGTAACAAATTTTCCCATCGCATGAATAAATGTTACAGAATCATAATCTACAGTATTTACAAAAGAACCTATAGCTATTTGACTCTTATCTGAGTAGTAATCTCCTAGTGAAAAAACCATATTAGCATCTGGAAGCTTATTAGATTCGTTAAGATATTCTTCATAATATTTACCTTGTCTACTAACACCCCAAACAACATAGTCATCCAATGCTGAAAAGTATGAAAAAACAGGAGAACCTATTACCCCCATAACACCATTAATGATTAATAGTTTTTTTCTTCCGTTTTTACTACTTTGTTTTAATTTCATAACAAAAGTATACCAAACCCTCTCACCCCTGTCCTCCTCATATAAAAAACCCTTATCGTATAAGGGTTTTTCAAAAGCTCCCCCGGTAGGATTCGAACCTACGACCCATCGATTAACAGTCGATTGCTCTACCGCTGAGCTACAGGGGAATATTTCCAAGAATTACCAAGGAACAACGAAATCTTATCAGAAAAAACTGCTTTTTGCAAAAGAAAAATCCACTTTTAAAGTGGATCTCTTTAATGAAGAATTATCTTACCCCATTTACCTACTGTAAGGCTTTACATATACTGACTCATAAGCAACAGCATGCTGATACGGAAAATGATAACGTGAACTTTTATAAAGCATATAGCCAATGACCATGCGATATGAGTTAAGTTTATTTCCAAAGACGATCGTCAGTTTTGGAAATAGTATCAAATGCTTATCCGTACCACACATGACAAGCGCATGCCCTGGCCAGTCGCCTTTTAAGACAATATGCTGATGCTGTGATTCTTCAAGATTAGACAGTTCAACAACTTCTTGTGCGAATGCAGTAAAGCCGTAAAAGATTAATGTAAGAGTAGTGATTATTTTCATGATAGAAGAGTATTAAAGGATTTAGACTTATACTACTCGCTCAATTATTTTTTGCAAATTAAAAAAATATGCCCAACCTTTCATGGTTGGGCATATCTACTCACTGCTTGTTTCAATTTTAATAAGTTCTATACCGACCGGGGTTATGTAAACGATTTGTATTACTATTTCTAATACCAGTGTTAACAACATTTAGAATAGTTTCAGCCCAGAACCAGTGTGGTGCTCGCGCTGTATTCCAGTTTGTATAACCGTAACCATTCCATGTATATAACCTCTGCGAATTATTAGAACAAGAGTTCAGTGGAAACCCGCGAAACGGAACTGCTGAATATCCGCACGTATTATTATTAAAGTAATAAAGATTACTGGGACCTTCCCAATAATTATTATTCCACGTATAGCGAACAGCGTTTGCAGAAGTATTATTCCAATAACTATTTCGACCTAACCCCCATTCTTGCGCAAATACTTGTGTAGATATTAAAAAAAAGAAAAGTATTATTAAATTTTTCATGATAAGAATATTTAGTATGTTTATATTTATGGTACTCTTCCATAAGAAATTTGCAAACTTAAAAGAAAAACCACCTTTCGGTGGTTTTTCTTTTAAGTAAGATTATTTTTTCTACACGCGTCGCGCTCGCGGTGCTTCACCTATATTTGTTTCCTGAGTTACTGGTCGAACTGGTCGATCATCATGCCAGTAGTACCGCCAAAAGTGAACACGTACTAGATATATGATTGCAATAAGAATAACTGCGATAAGTAACCATCCAAATATATTACCTGGTAGGAACCCGCTCGCAAACAATCCAGCTGCAAGTGGTGCTCCATATGTACTGATATCAATTTCATCGATATCAAAAGCGGTAAGATTTTCTCGCGAACCAATTACCACATCGCGATAGGTTAGTTTCGCCTCTGCAATAGCTTCGTCCATTTTAACATTACGTACACGAGCAGTTATAGTATATTCACCTGACTCATCCGGTCCGACATCTCGCAATTTCATAACTGCGGCATTTTGGTTTGAAGAGAATGAAACTCCATCTGAACCAGAGATATACTGCATTCCTGATGGAAGAGTAACGAGTAATACTGCATCATCCAACTCTCTATCGCTTGCAAGATTAGCGTATGAAACTTCATATGTTACATACTCACCATTACGAATAATGTCTTGACCGTTCGTAATAGAAAGCGCTGCTACACCATTTGAAGATTCACTATCCTTATTATTGGTACGTGAGCTTGTTGAAGTTGAATTTGTAGAATTTGAAGTTACGGTTGAACCTGAGTTTGAATTCGAAGTAGTCGAACCTCCTGAAGTTACCGTACTACCGCTTCCTGCATTAATGATCGTGTTTGATTCTGTTACCACAAGACCTGAGTTTGAATTATCAACTGCGTCATGTGTATAGAATCGAACTTTATCACCTTTTACAACACTGTTATCGTAATACATAACAGCACGATAGAAATATGATTGCCCTGGATCAAGCTCAGTAATCTCAATTGATACCGATGTTGCACCAAGCATAACTCCAATAGGGTTTGACTGACTTTCAAGACTTGAAGTCTCTCCAAATTCAAACACAACTTGTGGTCGCGTAAAGTCGGTATAACATGCATCACGTGATGTAAAGAAGGCGTTAAGTGTTGCAGAGGTGTCAGTAAGGTTTGAAGGTAGTGAAGTTGCGATAGTCGGACCTAAATCCTCATCACATTCAGCTGATACTGGCTTGACCATAACAAAACTTGCTGCCAAAAGACCAATAACTAGGCCGACAAAAAATATTGAGTTTTTCATGTATTTAATATTCATATATTATATATTGTAGCATATTCAAGTGTACTTGTCAAGTATTATTTAACCTTTATTTTATGAGGATATAAGTTGAAATTCCCTATCTGAGATCTATGTATATGCCATGCTATCGCTGGAAAACCAATCCTTTGACCCAAATCATGTGCTAGCTGGCGCATGTATGTACCGCTTCCAGCCTTTACCTTAAGGCGAATTACTGATATTTCATTCAAACTTACAGCTTTCCATGAAGTAGTAATCTCTTGCTGCCGAAAATCACCTTTAATACCTGAAATCAGATCGACCGCCTTATTCTGCAATTTTTTAAATGGAATTTTAGAAGTATTTTGAACATCTATCGAAAAAATCTCAACCTCGTGCTCTGGGATACTAATTTCAGCTATCCTCCCTTCTTTTGCATAAGAAAATAAAGGCTTTCCATTAACCGTCTTCGATGAAAATATAGGATATTTTTGTACTTGTTTTCCAATAAAGTCTTGTAAAATAGTACTTACTCTACTATTCATATCACCTATTACAGCCTTTATATCAACTATTACACCTAATACGTCATGTGTATCAGTACTTATACCAAAAGCAATATCAACTATATATGTCTTATCAAGAACTAGATATTCATCTTTTTTTTTGCACTCTTCTCCTGCAAGTAAAATCAGCAATCCATCAGCCATAGGATCAAGTCTGCCAGCATAGGTCATAGGTAAATTTTCATAATATGGAAATGCTTTTTGTATACGCCGAATACACATTAAGGGTGTTTCTCCTTGAAATTTGTACACGGGAATTATATGCGTCATTTTATCTATCATATATGTTATTAATATATGGTAGAATGCTTGACTTTACAAGGCCCTCGAGCTACAATGAGGCACGTTTTAGGAAGTAACCTTCATAACAGTTTTGTCAAAATACGATCAAATTAAAATGAACGAAAGTATACGCGCGCGCGAGTTGCGTGTTATCGATCCTGAACAAGGCAACTTGGGTGTGATAAGCACCGACGAAGCCATAAAAATAGCTCGCGAGCGAGGACTTGATCTCATTGAAATATCTTCTGATACTAAACCGCCAATCGCAAAGATTATGGATTACGGTCAGTACCAATACGAACAGAAGAAAAAACAAAAAGAGATTAAAGCTAAGCAAAAAATGTCTAGTTCTGAAGTTAAAAGCATCCAGGTCAAAATTGGAACCGGAGACAATGACATGATGGTGAAAGCCAAGCGAGCCTCAGAATGGCTTGCTGAAGGTAGTCGAGTAAAAGTAGAATTATATCTACGCGGACGATCAAAATATCTTGAAAAGGATTTCTTACACGAACGACTACAACGACTACTAGACATGCTAACTGTAGAGTATACATTGGTTGACGCGATCAAAAAAAGTCCAAAAGGGATTATGACAACAATTGAACGAGCTAAAAAAACCACTAAAGAATAATACTATGAGTACAAAAACTAACAAATCATTTACGAAACGACTTAAAATTACCAAAAATGGTAAGATTAAAGCGCGTAAGCCAGGGTTTAATCACTTTAATGCAAAACAAACTGGTACGCAGCGTCAGGCAGGACGTAAAACCAAAGACGTTTCATTTTCAAACAAAGTACTGAACAGGAATTTACCACATCATAACGTATAATATTATGTCACGAGTTAAAGGAGGAGTAGCAGCAAACAAAAAACGAAAGAATGTATTGGCAAAAGCCAAGGGTTTTCGTTTTGGACGATCAACCAAATTTAAACAAGCTAAAGAAGCTATCGCACATGCAGGTGTTCACGCATTCCGAGACCGAAAACGAAAAAAGAGAGAATTTCGAGGTTTGTGGAATATCAAAATTGGAGCTGGATTACTTAAATTTGAATTCTCATACAGCAAATTCATTGGTGCACTGAAAGCAAATAATGTTGAAATAAACCGAAAGATGCTAGCCGAGTTAGCAGAAGAGTTCCCAGAAACATTTGCTAGGATTGTAGAAAAAGTTAAGTAAAGCTGAGAAACGTACGTGACCAGCTTTACTTATATAGAGTGTAAGTAAAGCTGAGAAACGTACGTGACCAGCTTTACTTATATAGAGTGTAAGTAAAGCTGAGGAGTTTACGACCTATTTTACTTATGCAAAGCTAAATAAAAAAATAAATCACCTATTCGAAAACCCCACTTGCGTGGGGTTTTTGATTTTTAAGTTAAGCCGCGTAAGAACAATAATGAATATACTCTAAGGTTTCTTTTTGAGACAAAAATTTACCGAGGTGTATTTTTCTATCTTGGACAATGCGAGAAAGTTCTTCATAAAACACAACAATCTGAGATTTTATACTGTCAGTAAGAAGCACATCATCATTCTTGAGAGAGAGTAAAACCTTGTGATCTTCTACACCATTTTCAAAATGCTCCAACATACCTAATAATTGAACATCAAAACATTTCCCTGTCTGTAAAACTTGACTGGTAACAATAAAACAATCGAGACTTTCTCCATCTTCACCGAGAGTTCTAGGTATAAATCCATAAGGGTATGGGTATGGTACGGTAATATTTCGAGTACTTATACACTGTAGAGTACTTTCATTATAAATATTCTTTATGAGACTTCTAGCCTCGTTTTCTATAAACGCTTGCATGGGAAAGTCTTTTGATTATTAAGGTAATATTACTAGTAACCTTACCTCACTATGAGACATGTTGTCAATAAACAACTCTAAGAAAAAACCACCGCAAGGTGGTTTTTTCTTATTTTTCTTTTCTTGCACCTCTCTTCTCTTTTACTGCTTTGATCAATTGTTCTACCAGTTTTCGTGGGTCCTTGTCAAAAAATATAATTCGCGCTTCATCATGTGACTGTTCTACAATTTGCTTCAATAATTTATCGGTCATCCAACCACCTTGTAATACTCCGATAGGCTTATTTTCTTTATATGCAATAGTAAATTCATTAATACTACTAATACGTCCACAACCAAATACGATGGCGTCACAAGAACGTACCATTAACAAATCACGTCCTGAATATCCAAATCCTGTAAAAATTGGCACGGTGACATGCTCAAGCGGTTGACGATATACTTTCTCGTGCTCTTCTGATGATACTGCTGGTGAAAATCCTAACACAGCACCTCCTGCTTCCATAGCTCCCATACCAGCCCACATAGGAAATCCTGTGGTTGCTCCTGTAATAGTTACGGCTCCATGTTGTGCAATCTCTTTTCCAAGAGCTTTTGCTAGTTCTAGAGCGTCGACACCACAATGTCCGGTTTCACCCGCTCCCGAGATAGCAATGCTCATATGTAATTCTTTAGGTTCAAATTTCATATATTAATTATAGCATTACGAAAAGTCTAATGTAACTTGATCACCCTCATCTGGTGCTGTAGCTTTTACTCCTAAATAATCACGCAAGCGTTGTGATAAAAACATAGTAGATTTTGGCTCACCCATCGCACAAAAAACATGTTGCACAGAGTCCTTAAATCCATTTACAAAACTAACTAATTCATCACTTCCAGCATGGCCTGAATATCCGCTAATAGTTCGTACTTCTGCTTTTATAGGAATATCATTACCGTAAATATTTACCTTTTTAGCACCACTTTGAATGATACGCCCCAATGTTCCCGCTGCTTGGTATCCTATGAACAGTAATATATTTTCTTTCTCTGACAAATAACGCAATGCATGATGAATAATACGTCCACCATTCATCATGCCTGAGCCAGCAATGATGACTTTTGGTTTGCGAGCGTTATTAATCTCTTTTGATTCATCGGCAGACTTTGTGTAATACAGTTGAGGAAAAGCAAATACATCATCTCCGTCGTTAATAATTTTTCGTGTTGTATCATTCAAAAACTCTTTACTTTTACGATAGATTTCAGTCACTTTAATAGCAAGTGGTGAATCAAGATACACATCAATTTTGGGAACACGGCCGTTTTCAACAAAATCATTCAGTTCGTATAACAATTCTTGTGTTCTCTCTAGAGAAAACGACGGAATCATCAAAACACTATTACGATGTGCTACATCTTCTATCGCTCGCTCTAACATATTAGTTCTCTCTTCACGCTCTTCGTGATTACGATCACCATACACGCTTTCCATTACTACATAATCAACTTTTTTTACACTTTCTATATCGTGTAATAGTACGTTTGGTGAATTACCTAAATCACCGCTGAACAAAATACTTTTTTTATTATGTTTAATATACGCCATAGCAGAACCTAACACATGACCCGCTTCTTTAAATTCAAACGTCCATCCTGGTAAAAATTCTGTTACATTATGATAAGGAACACCTTTCCACAAACCCATAGTCGCTTGAATATCTTTTAGCTCGTACAAAGGTTCTCGTCCTTCTTTTTCTGCATCATTTTGCATAATACTCATACTGTCTCTCAGCATAATATCTGACAGGTCCATAGTCGGTTGTGTTGAGTAAATCTTACCCTTAAAACCCTGCCGAACAAGCTTTGGAATAAGTCCAATATGATCTTGATGTGAATGAGTTACAATCAAAACATCTACTTGACTAGGATCGTACGCAAAGTCATTCCAGTTTTTAACTTCATGATCTTTACCTCCCTGTACCATCCCACAGTCAACGAGAAAAGTTCCTTCGTTTGTTTCTACGTGAAAGTTAGCGCCCGTTACCTCTCCTGCACCTCCATAAAATGATAATCTGGCTTGATGTTCACTAATTTTTTCCATATTTTTGTATTGTTACAACTGCTAAAACGCTTGCTACTAATGCTCCAGCTCCATCCATAATTAAATCAAGAATCGTATCAGACACACTTGGTTGATGAATAGTTGTTTTCATATAAAGATCTAGAAAAAGCTCCAGTGACTCCCAAAGTAGTCCAACCAATACAGTTCCAGCTAAAATTAAAAAGATAAATAAACCAAGATGTTTTTTTAAGACTGGCTTTACTTTGACCAATAGTGCTGCCATAAATAAACCAACTACAATACCACCTAATCCATGCATAAGAATATCAAACCAATCAAATAACCAGTATAAATGAAACTTCATAGCAATTAGATGCAGTACGAGTAGTATCCAAATTGTAATCACGGTATACCACAGTAATTTTGTGTATAATTTTTGAGAATTCATACTTTGTATTATATCAGATTAAGCATCATATCGCTGAAGAATATTTCATTATTTTCATTAATAACTGTGTGTATAAATCCAAAGACTTATACGTAATAAACAAAAAAATCTACCAAGGGTAGATTTTTTTGTTGCAGTCACTCCAGAACGTGCTTATTAGCCAAAAGTCAGGTGGGTTTATGGGAAACAATACCACGGTAATATTTCACACTATAATCCCTAATCCTTGGTGTTCTAATTTTAGAGGTCTCGAATAACTGCTGTTTTTATTATAACACATTTTTAAAATGTGCAAATTGTGGATTACTCTAGTAAGTCGTCAGAGAAAATCATTACTTCGTCTAGTTTATTATATTCAAACAATTCTGCATCATCAAAAAATCGGGTAACTTCTGATTTACCATTTTCTACAGTATCAGAAGCGTGCACTACGTTTGATTGAATACTCATAGTAAGATCACCACGAATACTTCCCGCATCAGCTTCAAACCCTTTAGTAACACCAACAATAATACGGATTGCATCAACAATTCGGTATCCTTCTACCGCGACAGCGATAACTGGTGAATGCTGCATAAACTTCTTTATGCCGCCAAAGAAAGGCTTGTCGGCAATGTGTGAGTAATGTGCCTCAAGAAGAGTGTCTTTAGCGCGCATCATTTTCATACCAATGATCTTGATACCTTTTCGTTCAAGGCGTGAAATAATTTCACCAACCAGATTACGCTGTACTGCATCTGGCTTAATAATGATAAGTGATCGTTCTGTTGTAGATTCTGACATAAATAATATCTATAGTTAATTCTAATACGCCTGCATCATAGCAGGCTTAATAATATTTCTCAACTCTTTATTTTCTTAGGTATCGTCGTGTAGAAAAGAAACTTGAGATAATACCCAGTAACATTCCTGAAACCAAAAGAATAACGATTATTTGTGGAAGATTCGTAATGTAATAAGCAAAAATATCAATACCACCAAAGAATGTTTCTGCAAAGTTCGAGAACCATAATGTTATAGGAATCAAAGCTATTACCGTCAACACTGTCGCACTCACTCCATAAAGTATCCCTTCTACCATAAATGGACCACGAATATATTTATTATCAGCACCCACTAATCGCATGACTGCAATTTCTTCTCGGGCCCCATAGATCGCTAAACGGATAGTGTTGAAAGTAATTAAAATAGAAATAAGGACAAAGAATAATGTCACAATCAAGCCTAATCGTTGCACCGTACTCATAATATCATTTAAGCGATCGATAATTCCCTTGTTTTGATTGTAATTAATCTTTTCAATTGAAAGGCGTGCTGAGCTTGTTTCTAAGTATTGCACAATAGATGCGTACTGCTCTGTTTCATCAGCTTGAATATTAAGCGAAGCTCCTAGTGGATTATCATTTAATTCATCAAGTGCTTGTAATGTTAAATAATCATCTGCATGTCGCTCTCGAAAACTTTCGATAGCATCTTCGCGAGAGATATAATCCACAGCTGCAACTTCTGGTAATAACTGTAAGTCATCACGCAAGGAAAATGTATCTAACTCAGTAGCGTCAGGATAAAAATATACATTAATATCAACTCGTTCACTAACCTGCGCTAATGAAAACGAAAGAAGCGCGTTCAATAAAATCAGACTACTCATAATAAAGAGTGTCACAGTCATAATTAATACAGAGACAAGCGAAACTACAGGGTTACGCATGAAATTTATGAAACCAGCTCGTATTATTCTTTTAAAATCAATTGCAAGACTCATACTTATTTTTCTTTAGTGTCACTAATAATACGTCCGTCTTCAAGCCGAACAACTCGCTTCTTGAGAGAATCAACAACACCTTGACTATGTGTTGTTAGAATTACCGTTGTTCCTAGGTCATTAATTTTTTCAAGAATTTGAATAATTTCATACGTGGCCTCTGGGTCAAGATTCCCTGTCGGCTCATCAGCAATTACAACATCAGGCTGATTCACAATAGCTCGAGCAATTGCTAATCGTTGTTTTTCTCCACCAGATAACTCTCTTGGAAAACGATTTCTCTTGTCAGTCATGTTAACTAGATTAAGTACGTGAGGTACATCAGAATCAATCTCCTCATCGCTACGCCCAGCAACCTCCATAGCAAACGCTATATTCTCATATACTGTTTTCCCTGTAAGTAATTTAAAATCCTGAAATACTGTACCGATGCGACGACGTAACGCAGACACATCGGTACTTTTCATTTCTTGAACATCTTGTGACTCAAAAAATACTTGACCGTTCGTTGGTGCAACCTCAGCAAGTATAAGACGAATAAGCGTTGTCTTACCAGCACCAGAGTGCCCAACAACAGAAACAAATTCGCCCGACTCAACAGACAGGCTTACATCCTGTAATGCAAGTTCGTCACCAGGATAGGCCTTAGAAACATTATCAAAATAAATCATATTGTACATATTATTATACCGCACTTTCATATTAGCAACCACTGATTGTTCGTGGATTATTGATCCTGCATTGCAGTAATAAAATCGTCAAGCTTACCATCCTCAAGGACACTATCTGTGTCACGTACTTCAGTGTTAGTACGATGATCCTTTACCATTTGATATGGATGTAAGACATATGAACGAATTTGATTCCCCCATTCGTTACTCGTGGTATTACTAATTTTCAAATCAGATAATTTTTGAGCTTCTTGCTGCTCTAATAGTTGTGCAAGTTTTGACTTAATCATCATTCGAGCTTTATTACGATTTGACTCTTGTGTTCTTTCGCTTTCAACATGAACATTAATACCAGTTGGTATGTGCGTCATACGAACCGCAGTATCTCGCTTGTTAACATTTTGACCTCCTGGACCTGAAGATCGTGCAAAAGCAACTTCGATATCTTTTTCCGTTAGATCAATGTGTGAAAGATCTCGCTCTTGGATGACCGGCATGACTTCTACCATAGCAAAGCTCGTATGACGTTTTCCGTTAGAGTTAAACGGAGAAATGCGAACAAGACGATGAACACCAGATTCATGCTGCATATCTTTGTACACATTTTTTCCTACGACTTCAAATGAAATATTTCGAAAACCCCCATGATCAGTTCGGTGTTCATGTAACAGATTCATCGTCCAGTTTTTATTTTCAATAAATTTCATATACATACGAAATAACATACCAGTAAAATCTTCAGCATCGTCACCTCCTGCTCCGGCTAAAATATTCACTACCGCATTTCCACGATCATATTTACCAACGCCTGCAAGGTCATCTTTTAGTTGTTCGTACTCTGCAACCGTTTCTTGAGCACGAGTTTTATCTTGCCAAAATTCAGGCTGGTTCATTTTATTCTCAATATCAGTAATTTTCTGTTCAATTTCTTTTTTAGACATATCATCATCCTACGTTTTCTTGTAAAAAGAATCAAATACAAAAAAAACCAGCTTGTTTACACAAGCTGGTTTTTTACCATTTAAGACTATTTCTTTTCTTTAGGAAACGCAGCTCCACGTAATGCATGAAACGCTTTTTTAAAATCATGTTCATTAAAGCCAAAATAGATAACACCTTCATCTGGTGGGCTAAGCGAGGCATTAATACTCAAGCCTTCTTTTCCTATCGCAGAGCTATACTTCTCAAACACACCGCACTGACCAAGCATATCGATACCGATCAATGAAATAAGCGTCCATCCTGATTTGAATGTAATCCAGTCAGAACCAAGAGTTCTACCTAATTGACTCTGGATATGTCCTTGTGAATAATCAGAATCATCCAAGCAGCGCTTCGGAATCAAAAGTTGCACCTGAGTTTTACTTGTAAAAGACAAGACTTCGTGAAGTCTATACTTTTTGAGTTTTCGATACAAGCTAGACTGAAAGTCGGCCTTGGACTGCTGTAAATCAAGCTTTGAAATAGTTAGTAAAACCAACTCTTCCTGACAAGAAATTGCAGCAACATCTGCCCCTTGTGTACGAGAACGCTTAGGGACAATTCGTAAGCCATCAACAGGATCTTCAAATGAGCAAATTTGTATATGAAGCTCATGATCTTCTGCAAAATGTAGTGCAGCTGGGTGAATAACATGTTCATCTAATGTCGCCATCTGACCAACCTCTGCAAATGTAGCAATCTTCAAAAAATTTGCTACACCGTACTTGGGGTCATGTACACGAATCCCTGTTTCAGTAATTCTTTTGAATCGGGACTTAGTTACATCAGCAACGGTAACTCCCATAATATCAGAGCCCCCAGATGGCAGTAACTTAACCTTGCCGCCACAGTTTCCAGAGAAACCCGACATAACGATATTCTTTCCATCAACTGCACTCGCAATTGCTTCGTACGACATCGTAGTAATATGTCCATCATCGTCCAGGTAAACACAATTCATTGTATCAACAAAAGTATATCCGAGGCGGTCAGCAACAATCTTAGCCATAAAATCCTCTCCTAAGTGAACAATTTCGTCATAAGTCCTTTTATTCAAGTCACCGTGTGCTTTATTTAAAAGACTTATGACGTTAAGCTTCATGTCCTCAAAGACATACTCCTGAGTTAAACGATTATAAATACGCTCTTTCCAAAGATTGGTCCAATTATCATCATCATTCTTAATGAGCTGAGCAATCTCTTTCAGGTCTTCAGTCATTCTGTTGTACTTACCGTCCGCACCAGCAGCAGAAACAATCACGCACTTTGCTTTTTGGTCTTTGACGATATTTACAGAATTTGTTAAGTTTTCCTTGTTTTTGAGAGTACCACCCCCAAATTTAATCGTAAGTTCGATAGGTATAATCATCTTCAATATTGTTAAAGGGTGAAACGTAAACTTACCCAAACAATACCACAAAACCTTATTCTGTCGAGTCTTTTGTATGCTGCATATACGCTAGTAAATAACGACGCTTAAATGACTGGTTGCCACGCCTTTGATAACCGGTCTGTTTTTTTAAAAATAAGATATCAAAATACATCTCATAGAGTTCACGAAAATCTTTCTCGCGGAATACACGTTCAGTAATATGTAAGTCTGGGTGCGTATATGTATCATAAAAAGGACCCGGAAACATCGAAAGGAGGTTCTGTGCATTCCGATCACCGTCACGCGTTAATGTTCGCACAAAGATATATCCGTCTGGCTTTAAAACACGTTCCACTTCTTTTAAGTAGACATTCCTCTCGTCTGGCGTTAGCGAATTTGAACTGGTTACATCTAAAATAATATCAACCGAATTATCTTCAAGCGGTAACACTTCACCAATAGAGCGTTCTTCAAAAACAAGCGCTGGTCTAAGGGACTCCTTGACCATTTGTAATGATTTTTTTGAAATACGAATAGCTTCTTCTGAAAAATCATATCCATATCCTGAACAACTATATTGATCAGCAAAATATAAAAGGTTTCGCCCTGTTCCACAGCCAAGATCAAGAACTACTTTTTTTTCTAGATCATAGATAATTTCTTTACGTAGCCATTTTACAAACCGTAATACGTCAGCTTGTGGCTCATCATTTTTTGAAAGCAATTGCGAGTCTTTATACTCATTGTCCCAAGCTTGTTTATTATTCATATTTATTCATGAGTATGTGCTGGCGTATTTACTTCAAATAATTCCATTGACCCTCGATATTCGTAATCAGTATTTTTAGGCAAGACCACAACATCATCTTTTATGACTGTACATGTTTCGCCTTTAATCGTAAACTCTCCCTCACCCACCAATACTAAATATACTCGATCATACTCACCTGTTGTTGCTTTACCAGAATGACCATCAGCGATAATACGCATAACTTCAACGTGTGGATTATTGTTGGCATCTGAATATACAAAACCTAATAAGTCTTCGACTTCAAAGTCATACGTATCAGGAAGTGAATGTTTATATTTCATATTATATTTGATCTATCTCTTCTATAGGATAAATATCAATGGCTGGTTCTTCATATGGATGTGCATCTTCTATTGCTGCAAGTACTCTTTCTAAGTCTTCTCGCAAACAAACTGTTTCTATTTTATCTTCTACTACTTCTGAAATTTTACCAAGAGTACCTTCGACAGGGTTTGAACCCACTAGCGGTTTAAAGCGACTGACTCCTTTTGTTGTAAATGTGCAGTGACTATAATTACCAATATGCCCTCCACCTGCATCACCTAAGGCGTTACGAACCGCCTCAGTATGTGATTCTGGGACATATACAACAATTTTTATTTTCTTTCTATGTATGTGTTCTTTGTGAGACATAATAATATGTGTTATGTAATAATGAGCCATTGCGCGGGATTGAACCGCGGACCTCATCCTTACCATGGATGTGCTCTACCAACTGAGCTACAATGGCAATCAATATCATGATACGGGATTTAAGATATTTTGCAAAACACTCATGTATATAAAATATCATATCAAACATCAACATATAAAACAAAAAATATAAGCTCCCAACACTAACTCACTGACAAGCACCCGCTTCGCTCGCCTTGCGTAATAGCTCAGCCTTTCAAGTCCTGAAGTCACAGTAACAAACAAAGTCCCAATGCTCTCACATCAGGACTTTGTTTTTTATGCGCACCGGACGAGACTCGAACTCGCAACCTCCCGCGTGACAGGCGGGTGCTCTAACCAGTTGAGCTACCAGTGCATGTTGAAAAAATTCTACCATAAACACCTTTAATATACTAGATATATTAAAAATGGTTGCTCTCAGGGTGTCGAAGGTGAGAATTGAACTCACGACCTCAGCTTTATGAGTGCTGCGCTCTAACCAACTGAGCTACCCCGACACTCTGGGAGCAACAGAATTAAAGTATCATAAATATGACAAAAACTCAATATACACAAGGATACAACTTGCAAAATAACTCATTTTTATGTACAGTAAAGCCTACCTAGCGGGGTGGAGTAATGGTATCTCATCAGGCTCATAACCTGAAGACGGCGGTTCGAATCCGCCCCCCGCAACAACTACAAGATAAGAGAAAAACCGCTGAGAAGCGGTTTTTCTCTTATCTTGTATTAAATAAATCCTGCATTTTCAAATATTTTTCGATACAGATTATGTATATGTCTTTTATCACGTTCAGCAAGATTATACGCTAACCCTTCGTGGGCAATCTTATTTCGAACTAGGTGTACTTCCCACGCAGATTGAAGATCTGGAAAATCTCCATTGTTAATATTTTTCAATTGCTCCCCAAGATTATCTCCAGGGTATCCCAACTTAACAATTAAATCCTCGAGCATACTATCGGCTTCAATAATCGCTAATCGCCAATCTCCTGGACTTACTGAGTTAAACAAACTTTCAACTTGCTCCCAACGTTCATTTGTTTTACTAGAATGAGATTCTTGTTGTTTTGCATTAATACGCTCGTACGTACGATCCATCTGTAAACGTCGTAATTCAATAATACGAATTTGATAATAAATCCAACCAACAAATAATAATATAATTGCAAGAGGAATAAATATTTTAAAAACTAAGCGTAATACATCAGCGAGTTGCCCTCCAGCAAAACCCACCTCGGAATACGGATTAAAAATAGATCGAAAAAACTCAACAATCCAGTTGAAGAAATATTCAAGATTGAGAAATCGTGGTTCTAGCATGTATTTTATTATACACGAGACTCAAAGTCTTTGCCTAATGTGAAAAGTTTTGCTTCACCAAGAAACGGTGCAATCATATGTAGCCCAAATGGCATACCATCATTATTATTTCCAGACGGTACTGATAGTGCTGGTATACTTGCAATGTTTGCTGGTACCGTAAAAATATCTGACATGTACATAGCAACAGGGTCGCTCTTTTCTCCAAATTTGAAAGCGACACTTGGCGTAGTTGGAGTTACTACAATGTCTACCTGCTTGAACACTTCATCAAACTCCATGCGTAATTTTTTACGTAGACTTGTCGCTTTATTATAGTACGCATCATAATATCCATGAGACAAAACATACGTTCCTAACATAATACGTCGCTGCACTTCTTTACCGAATCCTTCAGTTTTTGTATCAAGGTATGTATCAAGAAGATTCTCCCCTTCTTTTCTCACTCCATATCGTACTCCATCATATCGTGCCAAATTACTTGAAGCTTCAGCTGGTTGAATAATGTAATAAATAGGTAGTGCATACGTAATCAGTGGTAACTCAATGTCAACCACTTCATATCCTGCACTGCGAAGTTTTTCAAGCGACGCTTCAAAATTCTCTAGAACTTCTGTCTCAATGCCATCCATCGCAAGCAGTGCGCGCGGTACTCCAATCTTTTTTACTTCCCCATTCGTTGTATCTTCATCACGAATAGCTTGAGAAATACATGTCGAATCATTCGTGTCTGGTTTTCCAATGGCATTAAATACAATCTCGGCATCAGCGACAGATTTAGTAATAGGACCAATCACATCTAGTGATGAAGCCATTGCCATTAATCCATGTCGTGACACTGATGCGTACGTTGGACACAATCCTACAACTCCACAAAAACTTGCTGGCTGACGAACAGAACCTCCCGTATCTGATCCAAGCGATACTAAAGCACCATTCATCGCAACAGACGATGCAGATCCACCAGAGGATCCTCCTGGTACACGTGAAGTGTCTACAGGGTTTTTTGTAGCACCATAATAAGACGTTTCAGTTGATGAACCCATAGCAAATTCATCCATGTTTGTTCGTCCAAGTAATATTGCGCCCTGCTCTTTCAGTATTACAATAACAGTAGCATCGTATGTTGCTTTATGGGTTTTAAGGATATGAGATGCTGCACTTGAAATATGATCTTTAATTAAAATATTATCTTTTACAGCGACAGGAACACCTGTCATTTGCGTTGCATTACCTTCATCAATCATTTTTTGAGCCCTCTCTACCTGTTGATCCAGATCGTCAAATATTTCAAGAAATGCATTAATATCATCATTTTTATCTGTTATATTTTTTTTATATGCAGCAACAACATCGACCACTTTGTAGTCACCATTCTTATACCCTTGGCCTAATTTCTGAATGTCGAGATTTAAAATATCCATATTACAGAACTTTATTCACTTTAATATATCCGTCTTTTGTATCTGGAGCGTTAGCTAAAATATCATCAGAAAATTCTCCTACCTCGTATGCATTATCATCTTCTCGCATCACATTTTTAGTACGTGACTGAAAACTAGAAATATCACCAACATCAACAGAGCTAATTTGATCAATGTAATTAATGATGGCATCAAAATCAGCAGCAAAGCCTGCTAATTCACCTTCATCAATACGTAATCGCGACATGTTCGCTACTTTTTTAATTTGATCATTATGAATAGCCATATAACGCCTAGTATATCCCTTTTACGTACATTTGGGAAGATTTTGATAATATCAATAATAAAAAACCAAAAAACTACCCCAGCGGCGTATTTTTATATATTACTACATGTTATCAAGTTTTACGATCGTAAAACTTGATAACATTTATTTTTCAAGGTAGTATATAATTATATATTTTTTATAACATATATAAATCTATGACACTTATCGAAGAAATTTTTCAAGAATTATGGGCTATGGAAATTAACTATAAAGGAACACGCGTGAACATGTTTGGTATTCCAAAATTTCTCACCAGGAAACGCAGTGTCTCAAGCACTCTTTCTCGTCTCAAAAACCAAGATTATGTATCTCATAAAGATAAGGTATGGAAAATAACTCATAAAGGAAAAGATTATTATAAAAATAAATTCCTGTTATTCCCTCATTTTAAATCACCATTTAAAAAAAGTGCTCCTAAAAATATGATATTCATGTTTGATATTCCTGAAACAAAACGATCGTATCGTGATTGGATGAGACGTGAACTACAAAACTTTGAATACATTCTTGTACAACGAAGTGTTTGGGTAGGACCATCTCCTTTGCCAAAAAAGTTTCTTGATCATCTTAAAAATTCTGGTCTTGAAAACTATCTACAAACCTTTAAACTTTCAAAAGGATATAGCGCATCAAGGGTGCGGTTGCATTACTAAATGTTGCGAATTTGAACGATCGTTTGAATTGATAACAATGGAATATATTGAGAGGTGTGTTTTGTTATGTGTTTTGTTATGTGTTTTAAAAATTGTGCCTCATCAAGAATTTCTACCTTCAAAAAGGTTACGCGAATCTGATATAAAACAGTAATCAACGCAAACTGAAAAGAAGGGTTAAGCTCCTTCTTTTTTCTTATATCATTTTTTTTAATTCTTGTTCGTTCAAAATTTGTACTCCCAACTCTTTTGCTTTTTCATATTTTGAACCTGGATTTTCTCCTGCGAGAACATAAGTGGTTTTTTTTGAAACCGAAGACGAAACTGATCCGCCTAATCCTTTGATTATTAACTTTGCTTCGTCGCGTGACAAGTTTTCCATAGTTCCTGTCAGAACAAATGTCATATCTTTAAATATTAATTCACTATCAGGTTTCTTCTTTGGATTTTTTATATTTACATGCAATAACAGTCGCTCAAGTAATTCTTGATTTCCTACATCGCTGAAATATTCTACAATTGATTCGGCAACAGTGCCTCCTACTCCATCAATCGGCACGAGTTTTCCAAGACTTGTTTTCTGCAACTTTCCAAATGTACCAAAATGATTCGCTAACAATTCTGCTGTCTCTTCCCCAACATGACGAATACCAAGTCCAAAAATAAACTTAGACAGTGTAACTTTTTTACTTTGTTCTATGGCATCCAGTAAATTCTGTGTAGATTTTTCTTTAAAACTTTCAAGAGGTAATATTTCATCAGCTTGCAAAGTATAAATATCAGACGCGTCTTTAATCATACCTAATTCGTAAAACCGTCGAACAACTTTTTCTCCAAGACCGTCAATATTCATAGCTTTCTTTGAAACAAAATGCACTAACTGTTCCTGAACAATTTTCGGATGATTTTTATCACTGATATACCACGCTGCGCTTTCTTCATTACCGCTGGTTTCTTCCTTTGTTATACTCCAGTCATACTTCTCTGCATATTTTTCAATAGAAAATTTCTGCTCACTACCATCACGCATTTCAGTTAAAACCTTTACTACATCAGGAATAATGTCTCCTGCTTTGCGGATAATTACCGTATCACCTATACGTACATCAAGTCGATCTATTTCATCTTGGTTATGCAGTGTAGCGCGTGATACTGTCGAACCTGCAACAAGTGCCGGCTGAAGGTGTGCAACAGGTGTCAGCGCTCCTGTACGCCCAACCTGGACATGAACATCCTCGACTACAGTCGTGACCTCTTCTGCAGGAAATTTAATTGCAATTGCAAAACGTGGCGCTTTTCCTGTATACCCAAGAGTATCTTGATAATCTTTACGATCAATTTTTGCGACGACTCCATCTACCCAATATACTTCTTTATTTTTTACTTTTTCTTGTTTTTTCCAATATGAAATAACTTCTGCAATATTTTTTGCTCGCACGAAATGTTTATTTACTTTAAATCCTAATTTCTGCAGTAACTGTAATTCATCATATTGAGATTCTGGAATATCTATACTGGCTGAGCCAAGATCATAAATAAAACAATCAAGTTTTCTCTCGGCGGCTACACGCGAATCAAGTTGACGAATAGTTCCTGCGGCAATATTTCGAGGATTTGCATACAGTGGTTGCCCTTCTTTTTTACGCTGTTTATTTATGCGATCAAATTCAGGTTGTGGCATCCAAATCTCACCCTCAACAACGCAGTCTATGTCTTGTTTTAATCGAAGTGGAATACTTTCAATAGTTTTTACATTCTGTGTTACGTCTTCTCCAGCTTTTCCATCACCACGTGTCGCTGCAGTCACAAGAATCCCTTTTTTGTACGTTAAGATAATTTTAAAACCATCAATTTTTGGTTCACATGTATACGTCAGATCACCTACTATAATATCTTCTTTACCTAACATGCGACGTAAACGATCATCGAATTCAGTAATCTCTTCTGCGTCAAAAGCATCAGCGAAAGACCACTGACGTACGGTATGTGTCACCTTAGAAAATCCCTCTCGTACACCACCAGCTACACGTTGTGTTGGAGAATCAGGTGTAACAAGCTCTGGATACTCTTCTTCAAGCTTTGCTAATTCATGTTTTAATGAATCTAAAGCCTCGTCAGAAATTTCCTGCTGATCAAGAACGTGATATTGATATCGATGATACGCAATAGTCTCACGTAGTTTTACTATGCGTTTTTCGACATCTTTTTTCATCATTATGGAGTTAGTATATCACGACTATTGACCAATAGGTTGAGGATAATCAGCTCGCATCACACGCTCAACAAGTAATGGATCATTTAAAGCGGGATCTACACCGTTACAAATGTTAAAACCTCGTGAAATAACCGTTATCTTATGATCAAGAACCGAACCAAGACCCTGACTAATCTCATTTGATGTGTACGATGTCGCTATTCGTGTCACCTCTGCACATGATTCACCACCTTGAGGGTTGGGAATCTTAAATTTGAATGGAGCGTTAGGATTCCAGGTTTGAATATCGTTTAAACACACAACCCGTTGAGGTGAAAAATTGAGATTTCCTGATGGCTGAATATCATCATATAACACACACTCAAGTCCCATATCTGCCGCGTTAATAGCATACTGTGCTTCGCGAGCTGCAGAAGATAATATTGACTGTTTTACTGAAATGCTGAAGACTCCAGCACCAATCATCAAAATAACTGCTGATATCAATACAGCAAACAATATAACGAAACCTTGTTTTTTTTGAGAATATCTAGTCATAATCATTATTAGTTAGTAGCACGCCCCCAATGTTTTAGTATCGTAACTAAATGAACAGACCGCGGAATGGAACCATTAAGCCAGTCAACTCTTGAGTGAACTTCAATTTCATCAAGATCTGCCTGGTTTGGCACTTCGAACCAAATCTTTCGACTAAACTTACCGTTATTTACTGGTTCGTAATGTAATCCAAAACTATCAGGGATAAGACCTGCCGATCCTCCAAGGGGTTCGAGCGTATAGCGTAGATTACCACTATGCCTTTTGATATAGCAAGACTCATTATTTTCACCATTACACGGCATCACACTTTCTAAATCGGCAGTATTTTCATTAATAATTAATGTGTCCCTGTAGTTACGCATAAGCTCGATACCTTCTTGGGCGAGAAACTGTGCTGTAATCTGATCACGAGCTTGCGTTGTACCTGTAATTCCTTTTGCTGTTATAGTGATCAAAGAGACTAATGCAACAGAAAAAATAAAGATAGCAATAAGAGCTTCAATTAGCGTAAATCCTTGATTGTGGTTATTATTAATATTCATACTATATTGTCAGTGCATTAACCAGTCGCTGTGAAACACCTGTTTGTAAAAGAATTGAACTTTCTTGATTACTACCACTAGCAACTGCTGAAATATGGATAGTAACGTAAGGCTGCTTGCTGTCATTACCATATTGTTCTTCCAGTATGAACTCAAGACCAGTGACTGTAACGTCTTCTGATGTTAGCTTACCTACCAGAATGTTGTTAACGTACATCTCGATAGTCCCTTGAGAAAGAAGATATATAACTTCATCTTCTTCATCTATCACTTCATTATTATCAATATCAAATGAAAGAAAAGCAAATTTTGCCGCTTCTTCATTCTCAAGGTCAAGAGGGTTGGTAATAAATCCATCTATTGTATAATTTGTACCAATACGAATCTCGCGTGCCATTGATTCCATTGCAAAGGCAATATTATCAATTGCAGTACGCTGTAATTGTGACTGGCGGTACCCCTTATTCACCGTCATAAGTGAGCCAATACCTACCGTAACAACAATAGTAAAAATGGATACAGCTACCATAACCTCGATCAAAGTAAAACCAAATTGTTTGTGAGTATACTGCATAATAATTAATCAACACTAATTTGACCAGTTGAAAATACATCAATAGAACGGGTTCGACTGCCATCGCTCGATGTTACATATATTTTTGCGCTTGATTCTTGGTTACTACCACCGCAATACACCAAAGGGTTAGGATCAGGTCGTTTGAAAAGTATTCTAAAATCAGCAACGCATGCTGCCAGAGGAGTGCCATACTCAATCTTGGAAATATAATCGGAAGACTTAATAGTAATAGTATCAATTTCTTCTATGGTGTCAAAATTAGTCTCACTAGTACCACCAACTACAAAATCATCAAATACAAAAATCTCCGAGAAGAAACGACCATCGTTTACAGGAAAATCATACTGCATATATATACCTCGAAGTGTAGGCTTTTCTGGGTCATTATCTAAGCTACTATTCGATATTCCAGAAACTTGAGCCTGTCGAATTACCAGCGCTACATCATGCGTTAAATTAGATAATGAAATATTAGAACTAAATCCAGAAAAATTAAAGAGTGAAATAGATGCCATAATACCAAAAATTGACATAATAACGACAAACTCGATCAATGTGAAACCTTTTTCTGATGTATTTAAAATATTCATACTTAAAAATGAGTAAGAAATGCAAGTAAATCAAATCGAGAAACAAAGATAATAAATGTTGCAAGAATAAGAAATGGTGCAAATGGAATCTCTCTTCCTATTATACGATGAAGACCAAGGTCTTCAAAGCGACGTGTTGATAACAATTGCATAATAACTCTGAAAACATACAGTCCTAGAATCCATATCGTTCCGATCCAAAATGAAAATATCACCGCTGTTATACCTTGCGCTAATCCTAGCAACAGTCCAATACCAACCATAAATTTAATATCTCCAAATCCGATCCATCTCCCTTTTGATATTAACCATAGAATTAAAAATGGTAACGGTACTACTACGCCAGCTAGGACTTGTAGTAACGTTGGTAATGCAAACCATGTTGTCCCACCAGATAGTATTGGTACAAACAACTGAATTACCGACAATCCTACAAAGCTTGCGACAAATGCGTCTGGCATAATTAAATGACGTAGATCATATACGGCGATTATCATAAATAGAGAGACCAGAACAAAACCAAACAGTAATGCTAAAGATTGTTCTGATGATACAAGAATGTTACTAACATAACGACTTGCAACTAATACAAAACTGACACCCGTCAGTAACTCAACAATAAAATACTGCATTGATAATCGTGCACCACATGAGCGACAGCGACCATTTTGAATTACAAAACTAACCAACGGTAACAACTCGTACCATGAAAGTGTTTTTCGGCATGCCATGCACATTGAGCGACCACCGATACCTTTTCCTGTGTTATATCGTAAAATGACAACATTTAAAAAACTCCCCACTATAACCCCTAGAACTCCGGTAAATATAAGAATGACAGTTTGCATATTACTTCAATTTTATTACATCATAGATATATGAGGTTGAGCTATCTTCTCCATCAAAACCTACGTTAGATGATACACAACGCGGAGTGGATCCTGTTGAACTTACACCATCATCATCTGTTTGTAAATACTTATTACCTTCTTGTTCAAGTTCGGTACCAAGATGATACCCAATACATCGCCCTTGACCAGTAAATGTTTGAAGTCCTGTGTATAAATATTCTGAACCATTCGGGTCGCTAGGCATTTCAGCTGCAGGAATAAAAGAGTTCCAAGTAATACTCGAACCTACTAGACAACCATTACTTGCAGCAGGATTAGCATAAATTTCTCGTGGATACTCGCGACATACATCTCGATACTGTTCTAGCGCAAGACCAATAACCTGCATGTCTGAAATACGACTATTATCACGTCCTCGTTCACGAGATAAATTAATACCGAACAAAGCTACTGACATAAGAATTCCCATAATTGCAATTACCACTAAAAACTCAAGAATAGTAAAACCTTTTTTGAAATCTATTTTTATTTTCATATTAAAATTATAACAAAAAAGAGCGCATTGCGCTCTTTTTTGATCAAAATCTTATTGACACTTGTAGTTTGGAGAACTACCAATCCCAGTAAAATCACTACCAGCAGATCCTGTATAATCTACACAGAAGTGTTTAGCAGGGCTTGTTCCAGTTTGAACAATAGCTGCCCAATTTCCTGCTACAGATCCACAATTAGCTACATATCCAGTTTGCATAGTAAGAGTAGGAGGAGTAGCAGTAGAAACTGTACCTCCGGCAGACTCACCAGCTGCTAAATAAAGCCCGAAAGGGTTAGAGCCTGTTGTTTGATCAACACACACATTCAGGTATGATCCACCGTCAGCCAGAATCTCAGCTTCAGCACGCATGCTTGAAAGTTGCGATTGTGCGGCAGCGATTTTTGCTCGACTTCGAGCTGTGTTAAGTGAAGCTAGTACAATTGATGAAAGAATACCAATGATTGCAATAACCACAAGCAACTCGATCAATGTGAAACCTTTTTTAAGATTAATTTTCATATATAAAATTTTTAATTATTAATAAGTTTTTAAAATGTCTTTGACAAGTATATACAGTATAAACTGCATTGTTTTTATGTACAAGTATTATTGTGTACAAACATCTTATGGTGTTAAGTCACAAGCATTACTAATAATACCATACGACGTACCAGCATAACCTGTTGAATCTACACACCAGATTTCATTATTGGTTGGTAATGGTGCTAGTACTACCCATTTTTCTGCACCAGACCGACAGGTCACATCGACAGGACCATTATTATGCCATGGATTCTTTAAAATAGTCATAATCTCTACAAGCAATAAATACAAACCATCATCTACATTTGGACCAAAAATATTATCTGATCCATTTGCTGTTATAGGATTCCCGTTCCATGGAATATTATTATTTGTTCCTGTTGCTCGTATACAAAAGTTTGTAAATGATGCTCCATAGTTTCCATTTCCAGTATAATAAATCTCCCCCTGCTTACGTAACTGTTCCATAGTTCCTTTCATTTTTGTGTCGCGAGCCTTATCACGTGCACTATTAAGAGACGCTAATACGATTGCAGACAAAATACCAACGATTGCAATTACGACAAGTAATTCAATTAAAGTAAATCCTTTTTTTAAATTAAATATTTTTTTCATATTAAATATAATTATACCAGCAAACATTATTTATGCTCCCCTATATAGGGGAGCTGTCGAGGAGACGAGACTGAGGGGTATTAATTGCTTCTTGAATTCTCATAAGCACCCCTATCATATTAGTGTTTATTTCAGCATTAGAAAAACGCACCGTGTGAATATTTTGACTTTTGAGAAACATATCACGTTTCTGATCATGTTGATAATGCTCAGGTTGAAAATGTTGAAACCCGTCTATCTCAATAGCAAGTCTTTTTTCAGGGCAATAGAAATCAAGAATATATGAACCTACGCCAAATTGTCTTCTAAATTTTATACCTAATTGTTTTCCTTTCAACTTCGACCACATCATTATTTCTTGCGGAGTCATGGTCTTCCTTAATTTTTTACGAATATTTTTTTTCTTGTGATCGTTATACATAATACCCCTCCGCCCTATGGGCACCCTCCCCTATGTAGGGGAGGAAAACATAAAACAACTTTGATTACCTTTCAATCTACAATGATCCAGCAATATTGTAAATCGGCAAAAGAATAGACGTAATCAAGAAACCAACTGAGACTCCTAGCCCAACAATCATTGCAGGTTCAATAAGTCCAATCAAGGTATCAACAGTGTTGTTTACTTCACGCTTATAGAATCGTGACAATGTTTCAAGAATATCCCCCAATGAACCTGTCTCTTCTCCAACCTGGATCATCTGTACCATAATAGCTGGAATTTCTTTATTCTTACCAAAGGCTCGTGAAATTGATTCACCACCTTTTACTGATTCAACAGCATCATCAATAATATTTCCAAAGATACGATTACCAACAACATCACGCGTTATTTCTAATGCTCGCACCACAGGAATACCGGCTGAAAGCATAGTATGCATGTTGTCTGCAATTCGTGATAGATACACCATGCGAAAAAGTTTTCCAAAATAAGGTATGTCGACTTTGAATTTATCAATGTGAGCACGCCCACTTTCCGTCCGAGTGCTACGCCATAGGAAAACTCCCGCAATCACAATTAATATCAGTAAAAATAGTCCGTAATTCACAAAGAACTCAGACAAGCCAATAGTAATTTTTGTATAAAAAGGAAGATCTTGACCTGTCTCTAGTAGAATCTCTGACAAACGTGGAATAACCATTGTTAACATCAGTACTACAACAACAACAAACGTAACGACAACGAATGCAGGATACACCAAAGCGTTTTGTGTTCGAGAAGTTAACTCATAGCTTCGTTCTAGATAATCAGCAAGATATAAAAATGTTTCAGTAAGCTTACCCGACTCTTCACCTGCTTTGACCATGTTTGTATAAAAAGCAGTAAAGACTTCTGGATATTGTGCCATTGACTGCGACATAGAAACACCACCTTTGATATCGGTTGCAACAGCATTGAGAGTGCGACGCATCATGGCATTTTCTGAATTGTTTCCAAGCAGTGTGAATGCTTTTACTGCTGAAACCTGAGCTTCAAACAATGCAGCCAACTGTCGTGACATCATCACGGTATCTTTCATTGAAACTTTGTCGAAAAAGGCAATATTTCGTTTGAAAATATTTTTTTCTTCCATACTATCAGCTACAGAAACTACTACCATACCGCGCTGTTGCAATGATGAAATAGCAGAATCTCGATTAATAGCATCGATGTCCCCAACTTGTTCTTTCCCTTCTTTATTTATTGCTTTATAGGTAAATAACATAAGACTACATTAGTTTCTTAAACTCTTCTGGACGTAACGAATAATCAAGTGCGTCTTCTTGACTGATACTACCGTTTCGTACCAATTCAAGTAATGATCGATTAAGGCTAATCATACCTTCACTAGAACTTGTTTCAATAATAGTATCTAGCTCATGTGTTCGCCCATCACGGATAATATTTGAAACAGCTGGAGTATTAATCAATAATTCATATGCTGGAACCCGCCCTCCTTCTAGACTTGGAATCAAACGTTGACTAAAAATACCTAGCAAGCTTCCTGCGAGTTGCGCACGAATTTGATCTTGCTGTACTGCTGGAAAACTATCAACGATACGATCGATGGTTTGTGCTGCATTATTAGTGTGCAGTGTTGAAAGTACAAGGTGACCAGTTTCAGCAGCCGTAACCGCAGTTGCAATAGTTTCAGGTGTTCGCATTTCACCAACCATAATTACATCGATGTCTTGGCGGAAAACAGCTTTCATTCCAGAATCAAATGTTGCAGTATCACGACCAACCTCACGTTGATCTATAATAGAATTTTTTTCTACAAAAATATGCTCGATAGGGTTTTCGATAGTTACAATGTGCTCCTTGCGATTTTCATTGATTTCATCAATCATAGTTGCAAGTGTTGTAGATTTACCAACTCCTACTGGTCCTACTACCAAGAAAAATCCTTGTTGCTGCGCTGTAAAATGTTTTAAAACTTTAGGTAATTTTAAATCTTCAAATGTTTTTACCTTTTGGATAGCACGCAGTGCAATACTGATAGAGCCTTGTTGTATATACGCATTACCACGTAGACGAAGCTTGTCTTGATAGTCATATGAGAAATCAACCTCTTCGTTATTTTGCAGTTTATCAATTTTTTCTTTCGTAACTAATTCACTCAAAATATTTAAAGTATCTACTCGTTCGTATATCTCACGATCAGCCAGCGGAATTAATTCTCCATCAACACGAATGAACGGTTGTCGTCCTGATGACAAATGAAGGTCAGAACCACTCTGTGAAATTAATGTTTCAAATAAATCTTCTATTTCTTTTTTAGCATTTTTTATAGACATAAATATATTATAACGTAAATTTAAAATTTATATTATTACAAAGTGTTAATCTCGTTAAAAGGTACAGTTCCTTCAAAGGCTTTGAGAATGGCATCTTCTTTCATTTTTATCATACCTTGCTTGCGGGCAATTTTTTCGATAGTTTGTTCAGTTGGGTCTTCAAGAATTGCTCGTTCAAGCTCCTTTGTCATAGTAAACATTTCGAACACTGCAACACGCCCTTTGATCCCACTTGCTGATTCTGTTGACGCCTGTGGCTCATATACAAAATCTTGATTCTGACCTGTGAGATATTTTGCTCGAAATTCTTCTGGAATGTTTTCGAACTCTTTGTCGATCATCATTTTAATCGCACCTTCTACGGGAATTTTTTTCGGAGTACCCGCAATTCGTTTCATAAGACGTTGCGCCATAGACAACACAAGTGTTGGTGCAATCAAGTATGGATCAACACCCATATCAACAAGACGAGGAATAACACCAATTGAATTATTGGTGTGAAGTGTCGCAAATACAAGATGACCTGTAAGAGCTGCTTGAATCGCTAATTGTGCTGTTTCTTTATCACGAATTTCACCGACCATAATTACGTCGGGATCTTGTCGCAAAATAGACCGAAGCCCATTTGCGAAAGTATATCCAATTTCTGGACGAACCTGTGACTGATTCATTCCAGCAATATTGTACTCGATCGGATCTTCAAGCGACACAACGTTACGACCTTCTAGGTCAAGCTCTTTCAACATAGAATACAAAGTTGTAGTTTTACCAGAACCAGTTGGCCCCGTAATAAGAATCAAGCCGTATGGCCTTTTTATAGCTTCTTTGACCATCTCGAGATGAGCTGGGCGCATACCCGTATCGTCAACACTTTTCACTCCTCGGTTTGGATCAAGAATACGAATTACAACTTTTTCACCATGAAATGTTGGCAGGGTTGAAACACGAAAATCAACTTTACGACCTTCTATTTTTGCATAAAAACGTCCATCCTGAGGTTTTCTTTTTTCGTCTAGTTTTAGTTTTGCTAAAATTTTTACACGTGCCACCATAGAGCTATGAACATTTTTGGGCAAAAACAAACTCGTATGCAATGTCCCATCTACACGGAACCGTACTTTTACCTTATCTCCATTATTTTCAATATGGACATCAGATGCTCGCCCTTCGACAGCGTGTCGCAATATTACCGCTACCATTTTGGTAACTGGCGCATCTTCTACGATTTTAGTTCCTTTGTCTTGTTTTCCTTGTGCGTCGGCATCAAGATTATTTACACGACCTGTTGGTACTCCTGGATTAATCATAGTTTTGTCAATGTCCAAAAGCTCTTCTTGTAATCCATCAATCGCTGTTGAAACTTCTTGCGAGAGACCTTTGTAGTTATCAGCAACAGCTTTAAAATCTGTTGGTGTAATAACAAATCGCTTGAAAGGAATATTATTTTGTGACGAAATAAATTGTAGTGCATTCTGTGCCTCAATATTTGAAGGGTCCACAATACCTATCTCAAGTACACCCTCACTTACACCAATAGGAACGAATTTATAGTAATTTGCTGAATCTTCTGGCACATATTTTAACAAGTCAAAAGAAATATTGTTCACATCAACAATACGTTTCTCTATACTAAAATACTCTACCTTGGCATCAAGGATAGCGTGTTCATCAATATTAAATTCTGCAAGTGCTTTATCAAGATCGCCATCGTACTTTTCTTCTGCACGTTCTTTGATTTCTTCTACTTGATAGCGATTGATAACACCACTCTCTGCAAGAGTATCAAGAAATAACATATTTAATTAAGAGCCAAAGATACCAAAACCAACTCCTTCGTCTGGTACAGTGTCTCCTGAGTCTGATTCGTTGGAAATATCTATTCCAACAGAACCATTGTTAACTGGTAATGGAACAGGATCTTTTCCAATCGGTGCAAACGGATTACGTCGTCCCGCATTCCCTTCTTTGACAAGAGGAATGCTAATGTCGCGCAGTTCAGCAAAGGCAGGGTTAAAGAAAATTGAATCATTTAATTCCAGCCCTTCTAGATTATTTAAAATACGCAAGAGACTGTCTCCTGTTCTTGCGACATCGTTTTGTTCGGGTCGAGCAGCTTGAAGTGGTGATCCACCAGTATTAGATGAGGTAAGTGTAGCGTTTGAGTTAGAACCATCTGGCTTTACAAACAGTACATAAAGAACAAGAAGGATAACAACTGCTACTGTAATAAATATGAGATTTTTAATACTTTTGTTTTTCATATTATTTGAGCCAATACGTTTCAATTAGCAGGTTATACTGGTAAATATCACTTTGATCGGTCGATTGAAAGGTTAGTCCTCGTACGTCAATTATACGCAATCCGTGTTCAAGACTGTCCATAAAATCAACAAATTGAGTGTAGGCGCCACGGATAGAGAACTTCAGCTGAATTTTTCCAACATCACCACTACCTTCTTGTATCACTTGAACATCATCTTCGGCACTATCTTCAACTGAAATATTTTGTAGCGGAATTCCATACTGAGCAGCAAGAGCATCAAGTTCAATAATTAACTTAACGTTGTCAATATTACTTGGTAACATTTTCTTTAGGTCAGCTAAATCTCGCGCGTCAAACGAATTGAAACGGTCCAGTAAGTCTTCTCGTGTTTCATCAAGTCGACGAGCGTTTTCAAGAGCATTACTAAACTCTTGTTCTTGCGCACGTAATTCTGAAATACCAGATGTTTGTGGCGCTACAAAGAAGATGGTTATACCAATCGCTCCAAGTAATAAGATTATTGAAAGAAAAAATCTCATATTATCCAATGTTATTTACAACTGGTAATAGTGCCTGCTCGTCAGATCCTATAAGCCCTGCAGGATCTAACGGATCTTGAGTACTCTCATTTACACCTCCTTCTGGAATACCATCACTAGAATCTTGAGGAGTAGGAATTGTTTGAACGTTTATAGTGTTAACAGGCGTAGATGTTGTTGTAAATGTTGTATCAGCTACTCGTCCTAAACTTCGCTCGAAGTAGTACAAGTCACCTGAAGGAACAATTTTTAGATTAAATGAAACTTGCCCTTGTTGTGTTAGTGCAAAGTTTGAAAAAACATGTGTTTCAATTAATGAACTTTCACCAAAACTAATTGACTGCTCAGCAATAGCTCGATATTGTCGTGACCGCCCCGTAATAGTAGCGACAGGTCGCCCTTCTTGGAAAGAGAAGTCGAAACTATCATATTGAATACTCTTTAATGTATTGTCTTCAAGAAAACGGAAAAACGGTGACAGCGCGATGTGCTGTGAAATAATTTGGTTTGCATTCCGTAATCGCTTATCAAGATCTTGTAGTTCAACAATAAAACCTTGTTCGATACGATCTTCAGCTGCTGCCAATGATTCACGCATAGCATCAATATTTGATGTCAAAAGCTTATTATAAAAATAGATTCCTCCAGAAGCTACAATTGAAAGAATAAACAACAATGTTGCAATCATAGTAAAAATACCAACTGAAGGATTACGTTGCTGCGGCTGCTTTGGTAAAGCAGATTCCCCTATTGGTTTTTTAGGTATGAAAGTTGTTTGGAAATCATCCATAGTAACTTATATTAATTATAACGTAAGACGTTTTAATGCTAATCCTATTGCGATAGAAAATTCGGGACCAGATGCCTCGAGAATATCTTTGAGGAATTCTGGATAAACAGTCTTTTCAAAGGGTGCAACATGAGCAACGTCAAAAGGAAATTCTTGCTTTGTCTTTTCGATAAAGCCTGGCATGCGCGAACCTCCTCCTGAGATAAGCATTTTACCAATAGATTTATTGTATTCTCGCTCGTACTGTAATAATACACTATTTATTTCTGAAAATATATAGATGAGCGATGTGTTGATAACTTGTAAGACATCTGAATTTGAACTTTGCAATCCTTCAGTTTGTTTTAATTTTTCTGCTTTTTCAAAATCCACCCCAAGAGACGTCGCCATTGTCTGTGAGATATGATGTGAACCACGATTCACAGTATGAAAGACGCGCACGATACCATATTCAATAATAGCAACTCGTACACTTCGCGCACCAAAGTCTACTAATACTACTGGCTCTAATTCATGGCCAAATGATGAACGTATCATACTGAAAACTTCAAGTTCAAAAAGTTTAGTATCAAGATTTGCTTGCTTTACAACGTCACGATACTCAGACAAAGTTTCATTACGGACCGCAACAACGAGCACTTCTTTTTTCTCAGCTTTTTTCTCAGACGCAATATACTCTTGATCAGGTATTACCCACCAATCTAGTGACACTTCGGAAAGTGGAATAGGAATATATTTACGAGCCTCTGTTGGTACAACAGTTTCGTATTGTGACTCTTTAATATTTCCTGGAAGGTCTACGACAAAAATCAAACTCGCTGTTGCCTGTAACGAAAGCGCTGCATGCTTGCTGGTAATATTTGATTCTGTTAATACGTCGACAATAGCAGTCACGATTTGCTCAGTAGAGAGTGTCGGCATTTCACCTGATTTTTTATTAGCATACGGACCTGTTGGCACAGCGCCGTATGTTTCCAATACGACTCTCCCTTTATCTTTTTTTAATTGCACAACCTTGATAGCTGCAGATCCAATATCAACACCAATAACACTATCAGGTTTTTTAGATAGTGACGAAACAAGGGAGCTAAGTCCATTTTGTAAATCTTTTAAAATGTCTGCCATACGTAAGAAGTATATCACACGTGGTAGACTGAATATATGCATTTTCTGAGAAAAATACTGGATATCTTATTTCCAGCATCAAAAACTGAAACCAGATTCATTGAAATGTGTAACGAAGGAAATGTGCCTCGTGCTCTACCACTGCCACATAACAATATTTTTGCTGTAGCAAACTATCGTGATTCAATCGTTCGGTCAAGTATTCGTATATTAAAAACGAAACGCAATGTTCCTATAGCTCAATGTTTTGCAAAGCTTTTGCATGAAAACATTACAGCCCTTCTGCAAGACAAGGAACCCTTCACTACTTATAAAAAAATTACCGTCGTTCCTATTCCAGTTACAAGAAATAGATTGCGTGAGCGTGGTTTTAATCAAACTGAGTTAATCGCAAACGAATTAGTAAAACTAGATGAAAGATATTTTATAGAAAAGTTGCTTAGTAAAACTCACGAAACTAAAAAACAAGCCATGAGTATTTCAAAAACCAAACGCAAAGAAAATATTAAAGGATGTTTTACATGTAGAAAGAAAAATGAGATCAAAGAAAAAAGCACACTCTACGTTGTACTTGATGATGTCGTTACAACGGGTGCAACAATAAATGAAGCGATGTTAACACTTGGTCGTTCAAAATATAAACCAGTCATAGGAATAGCAGTTGCGCATTAATTATTTCCATAAACAAAATCTTTTCCGAAGTCCTTCAGTACCTCTTGTTCTGATTTTTGAAATAACCCATAAAGCTTTTGGTAAGCATCTTCTCTTTCCTGATGAGAATAAGAACCTGTCTGATTTAGCATTACATCCTCAAGGTTACGAACTTCCAGCTCATCTCTCTTAAGTACAGGTAGTGCACGAAATTCTAGAAACGATGCAAAACAATATTCTCCATACTTATCTTTAAATTCAGTTTTTTGAACATCAAAACGAGCTGCAATACCTCTTTGAATAAACTCATCTGAACCACTGCCGCCATATATTTTCTTTCCAGAAATTGTTGTGCTGTAATTACGAGGTGACGGAAGAAGTTCAGCATACGTATCAATAAGATTTACCAATTTCTGTACATTTCCTCTTGAACCAACATAAACTGTCGCTCCAGAATCAGTATTTCCGTTAAACCAGGTTCCTGCATGTCCATCAATCTTAAAATACTGGCCATAACGATTTAACAACTTAGCGAGTTTTTCTTCAAAACCCTTTTCAAACTGAATATGAACCTTCCAACCTTTTGAAGAATATTTTTCATTTTTTGAAGTCTTTGGTGCTTGGTAAAAAAACTGCCGGTGATAAGCTGGGTTTTTAAAACTTCCATATTGCTGATTCCAGTCATCTTGAAATTCTTCAGCAGAAAGATTAAGTAGAACTTCAGGTAGTCCTACTTCTTCTTTTCTTGAATTGATTTCTGATGAATTTTCCATACCCATAATTATTTTATCTGACTTTCATATTCAGCAACCATTGCTTCAAGCTGTGGTCGCATCTCATCTGAAATTGGCTCTTCTTTTGGTGTATCAGTATTAAACGGATGAACGATTGTACCATTGAAATGCATTTCATAATGAAGGTGTGGACCTGTTGAATTTCCTGTTGAACCAACTGCTCCGATTAACTCACCTTGTTTTACCGTATCACCTTTTGAAACATTAATTTTTGAAAGATGAGCATACGCTGTTTCATATCCTGCACTATGCCTTATTCGAATGTATTTTCCATATCCTCCGTTCCAACCAGCCTGTATAACTTTTCCATCACCAACTGATTCTACAGGTGTTCCAGTACTTGCAGCTAAATCAATACCTTTATGTTTACGCCAATCACCAGAAATAGGATGTTTTCGATTACCAAAGTTTGAACTAATTCGTTTAAAGTTCAGAGGTGACTTCAACAGAAGTCGGCGACTTGAACCTCCATCAGGACCATAGTGAAGTACCTTACCTTCTTCGTCTTCTACACGATACGCATAAAACTCTTCTCCGCTAGTTGTAAATCGTGCCGCCACAATATCGCGCGTACCAACGAGCTCTCCGTTACGAGCAAGTCGTTCGTATACTACTGCAAAACTATCACCTTCTTGAATACTGTTTACAAAGTCTACATCAAAAGCAAAAATACCTGCAAGTTCCATAATAATACGAGGAGTTAATCCTGCATCAACTCCTGAGCTATAAAATGAACTTTTAATGACACCTTTACGTGAGACTACTTCAACATCATACTGAATATCTTCAATACGTGATATAAACTCGTCTCCATTGCGTTCTACTAACAGCATCTCTTCACTACTTGTATCATAGGATAACCCTTCAAATTCATCGTCGAAATATACAAATGTAATTTCTTCTTCAGATTTAATATTCGTTACATTATGCACATCGTTTACTGCTTCAATAATTTGCAACGTAGTATCATAATCAACACCAGCTTCATTCTGTAAAATAGAAACCAATACATCACCTTGCTTAACAAGATATACTTCGTAACTAAAACGTGCTTGAAAAGCAATCTCGGCTTCTTGTTGTTGTGTAAGAGCATTTTGTTCAGCCACCTTTGCAGAAACTTTCATAGCAAAAGAAATTGTAAGAGCTACAATTGTGACGAAAATGGCAAAAACTATTGGGTGCTGTTTATGTTTATGAAATAATTGTATAACCATACATCAACTTTAATAGGTATTATTGTATCATATCTCAACAGATTTTTTTAATATAACACACATATTATGTTTGTATATTACTTTTACAATCCGTGTTTGATATAACTATCTATAGCTTCACCATTAAAACTGGTGGTTTTTCTTGAAGAGTTTTTATAATTTTTGCAAAATCTTGAAGCATTTCCTGTTGTTCGTGTTCATGTCCGTCTTGTGCTTCAGGATTAATATAACGAATATTATGCATACTTGCATATACCGATAAAGATCCATCATCAGGTACATTTTTGCTTTGCAATACAACGTTATAATTTAATTTTTTTAATTCATCAAAATCCTCTTTATCTGTCACGTAAAAAAAGTTATCAGAGTCATGGGAATCATTGTGATGTATATCTTGTGTAGCTGCAGACTCTGAACCTCCCGATGTGTAACTTTTGATTGAATACGATCCTTCGGAATTATTATGAAGAGCTATGACTAAACGTTCTGCCCCAACATTAAAATCTTGTAATAATTTTTCGGCAAATTTATATACTTCAATCTGCACATCGATAGGTATATTTCCAGCATTATATTTTTTTAATGTTTGATCAACACCTGCTGAAGTAAAAATACGATTTGGATCAAATTTATATTGTTTTCCTTGGAATTCAAAATTTACCAGGCGCCCTCCTCCGTGTTGAAGTTCAAGTAATCGCCCACCTGATTGCTCCATAAGTTGTTTGGCAGCCTTGACCGATGTTTTTTCATTTTCGTGCATATTAAAATAAAATGGCATCACACCACCTTGGTCAGACCATCGTATTGTCATTACTGCTTTGATTGGTGTATTAAAAAGTGTATATTCTTTTTCTAAAATGTCTTCTTCCAGCTCTGCTGATTCAACAGAATATGGATTCGCAGTTGTTTCCATATCAATACCTTTTTGTTCTGGTGAGGTAATATTTTTCTCTAAAGATTTATCAAGACCTTCTGTTCCTATTGGTGACGCTTCTACTCCTGTACTAGAAGAAGAAATCCCAGCTGCAATAGCACCTGTTAAAAATATTTTGCGTACGCCTTTTTTTGCAGAGTCAATTAAATTATCAGAATTGTCTTTATTTTCTAGCATAGATTCGAATTTCATATTGAAAGTATAAATGAGGCTCGCCAGTAAATCAATAGACCGTTATACAATATAATAAAATCCTGGAAAAGTATCTTACTCTATGATAAAGTAGCACCTAATGGAGACGTGTCAGAGTGGTCTATTGTGCTTCCTTGCTAAGGAAGTGGGGTTTATACCCCCGGAGGTTCGAATCCTCTCGTCTCCGCATTGACAACCTAGTAGATACGTAACATAATTACCTACGTAGTTAGTACTACCTGAATACTAGATTGATATAAAAAGAAAGCTCCCTTGTGGGAGCTTTCTTTTTATATGAAGTACATAGACTTCACTAAGTTAAGATTTTTTAAGAATCTTCGTATAGAGAAGTACAGCAATAAAAATAGTACTTGCAGACATAACAATTGATGCCCCTGAGGGTAAATCAAGATAATACGAAGCAAAAAGGCCTCCTATGAATGCTATGAGCGAGAAGACAACCGAAGCCATCACGTATGAGCGAAATGACCCTGTGACGAGTTTTGCTGTCACAGGTGGTGTGATCAAAAGTGCACTGACAAGAATAATACCTAAAAGCTTTACTCCGAGCACAACAGCAACAGAAAGAAGAACGTAGAACAAGAGGTTTACATATGTTGTTGATATTCCCGATGTCCAGGCAAGTTCTTCAGAAAGTGATGTCAGTGTGAACTTTTTAAACATAAGGATCACTGTTGATAGTATCCCGGCAGAAAGAATACCTATCATCCACACATTGCTCCATGTAATAGCTAGTATATTCCCAAACAAGAAGCTAATGAGGTCAGGCTGGTATCCAGACTGAAGTGAAATAAGGATAATACCTAAGGCTAATCCTGTTGTGAATATAATTCCAATCACCGCATCAGAAGCAATTGAGGTATATCTTTCAAGGAGAAATATCAACACTCCAAACACAACCCCTATAATCAAGGCTCCACCGAATGGTGCAACACCGACGAGTATCGATAGTGCAACACCAAGCAAAGAAGCATGAGCGATTCCATCTGCAAAAAATGACATTCTACGGAGTGTCACAAAAGATCCTAGCACTGCTAAAAGAGGAGCTAAAAAAATTCCCGCAATAAATGCTCGTTGCATAAATTCTAATTGTAGCAATTCAAGTGTAATCATTTACATTGATGTTTATATAAAGAAACATTCTTACCATATAATTGCTCAATTACTTCTGGTAATAATGCTTCACTTGGTTCTCCAGAACACAACATTTCTTTATTGATACAAATCACCTGATTAGCAATCTGAGAGACAACATTTACCTCGTGAGAAACCATGACTACAGTCACACCGTATTTTTCTTGAATGTCTTTTATGAGGTCATAGAAGTTTTGCTCTCCACTAATATCAATACCGCTTACTGGCTCATCAAGAAAAAGTATTTTTGGTTTTCCAAGGAGACTTCTTGCAACGAGGGTCCTTTGTAATTGACCACCAGAGAGTTCTCCTATACGCGACGATACCAAATCCTGAGCCCCAACACTTTCAAGTACACTCAGAATTTCATTTTTTGAACTTGTGTCAGCAAGTTGCAAGAATTCCATGACGGTAATAGGAAAGGTTTTATCAAAATACAACTTTTGAGGAACATACCCAATACTCTTTCTCATGTCTTTTGGCTTTTTTCCATACACACGAACAGTCCCTGATGTCGGTTCAAGTAATCCAATCATTATTTTCAATAATGTTGTTTTCCCTGAGCCGTTGGGTCCGATCAATATTGTTGTTAATTTTTCAGGAATAGAAAATGAAACACTATCTATTACAGAAACACCTTGTGTATACTCAAAAGATATATTGTTAATCTCAAGTGCATTCATATTTATTGAGTAAGAGCTCGCATAACTTCTTCAACGTTGTAACGCATAAGTTCAATGTAGCTGTTTCGTCCTTCAACTCCACCAAGTGGATCAATAATTGCAATACTTAGATTGTGATCATTAGCAAAAGCTGTAATTGATGATTGAGAGAGTTGTGGTTCCATAAATAATGTTGAAACATTATGTTCGTCTACTTCTTTTTTCAAATTAACAATATATTGAGGTGTTGGCTCTTTTCCTGCAGACGGCTCAAAGGTTCCTACAAGATTCAATCCAAAACCTTCGGCAAAGTAATACCACGCATCGTGAAGTGAGATAATATTTCTATTTGCAAGTGTTTGAGTTTTCTGTGTTAGTTCTTGCTCCAAAGATTCTATTTTTTCCACGTATGCCTCTGCACGTACTATATAGATATCTGTATTTTCAGGATCTAGTTTTGATAGTTCTTCCGCAATGTTCATTGTTATCTGAACTGCATTATGCAAAGACAGCCAGTAGTGCGGGTCAACAGGTCCGTGATCATGACCTTCGTGTTTGTCATGATCTTCATCGCCGTGATTATCAGCATCTTCATCACCGTGAACATCTTCATGTTCGTCATGATGCTCGTCCGCGTGTTCTTCATAGTGGTCATCCATATGCTCTTCTACTGTAGTCCGCAAATCGACATCATGGTCCAGAGTCACAATTGGTGCCTTAATTGATTCGGCAACAGGAGTAGCCCAGTTATCAAGCCCATGTCCAATAGCAAAAACTGCTCGAGATCCCTGCAGGTCTTTCAAAAGGCTTGGAAGTGGATCAAAAGTATGGGGCGAAGCTCCTGAAGGAAGTACCAATACAACCTCAAATTCATCACCTGCGATTTGCTGAGTAATGTCATAGAGTGGAAAGATGGTTGTTGCCACCTTGTTTTCCTGTAATTCAACAGCAGTTTTTGTATCATCTTTCTGACTCACAACAACACCTACTAAAACTAATACGATTACGATTACTAAAATAGTTAATTTTTTCATAATACTTATACTTTTTGATTACAATCTACGCAAAGACCTCTGATTAAGAGATCATTTACCTTGTAGTTACTTAATAATGATATTCCTGTCATGGGAATATTAATTTCTTCTATGTCTCCACAGGCAGTGCATAGAAAATGATCATGACTATGTCCTTCTTCACTTATTTCATACATTACATTTCCTTTATCAAGTACAATTTTCTTTATTTGCTTGTCAGAAATTAATTGCTCGATATTTCTATACACTGTTGAATAATTAACGTCTGGTATTTTTTTATGAATATCAGCAATACTTAAAAGGTGGTTATTTTTAAATATTGCTAATATTCTTTTTTTACACATGTTTGTTCTCATAATTATTATGCAAGTTACTTGCGTAATAATACTATATCATACTTAAATTAAATGCAAGTAATTTTTTGCTTAAATAAACACCCTATTTATTACGCTCAAACATTTCTTAAACTCTTGTATAAATTCTTCTGGGAGTTGCATATTTTTATATGTACATACTAATAAGTGAGATACTGAAAGATATCTCACCTTTAGTGTCTCATTTGGCTTATTTTTGTAAATATAGTATTCTGATCCATAGTTCTTAAGTGGGTGCGCTTGAGAAGGATCAAATAGCCTTACAGAGAATCAGCCCGTGGTTACCTAATCCGAGTGGTCCGCATAAAACATTACAATCGAGTGCACCGCATTCGGGTGTAATGTTTTACCGATACGAGAGGATTCGAAAGACGGAACTAGTACACAAGACGAGCGGAGCGAGTGCTTGTCGGAGAGTCGGGGTCGCGAAAAAATAGAAAGCATTTTATTTGTGATCGAATCCTCTCTGTGAGAAAATAAACACAAGAGAAGCAAAGCATAAAGGTTGCCTGGCGGATGAACTTGTTCGAACAATCAGAGAACCTAAGAATATGGAGAGTTGGCTGAGTGGTCGAAAGCAGCAGTTTACTAAACTGCCGAGCCTTTACGGGCTCCAAGGGTTCGAATCCCTTACTCTCCGCATTGACAACCTAGTAGATA
>Ga0222655_1000099_pt1 | contig 43167 bp, 48 predicted proteins | sample AntAcemetagen423_FD_179857 | JGI IMG/M metagenome (GOLD analysis project Ga0222655, IMG submission 179857) | Saline water microbial communities from Ace Lake, Antarctica - #423 | ecosystem: Environmental > Aquatic > Non-marine Saline and Alkaline > Saline | place: Antarctica: Ace Lake... | reverse complement strand
ACTCGCCGTGAGACAACGTGTCTACCGCGCTACCCGCCTGAGTCGCCCACGTCGGCAGCTCGCCGGTGGTGCCCCACGTTGCGGATTCGTCGGTGCTGAGTGCGCCGATAATTGCTCGCACGTAGGGAACGCGGCCAGAGGGCCAATCGAGACCAAATCCCACATACGTTGTCGCTACGTTGTTTGGCATCCAGTTGGACCCAGTGCCGAGAGTCTCTATCGTGAACGAACTAGAAACATCGACACCGTTAATTTCAAAACGCGGTTTTGTTGAGCTATTACCTTCGGTGAATATGATAGCAACTGAAAGTCCTTTGACCCCAGAATAATCAGCACGAAATCCGCTGTAATTATACCGCTCCCACTGGGTCGAACTTGCGTTGTTTTGCTGAATCCGCAAATTCCCGTCTGTAAATAGACTAAAAATAAAAACGCCCTCCTCTGTAAAATCTAACGGGAACTGAGAATTTGCATAAAATAATCGAGCGGTGGCACTTATATTAGCAGACGGCACGTCAAGCACTGCCAAAATTGTAAGGGGCAAACTCGTCACCGCGCCAATTGCGCCCGGCGTGAGGATCTCACCACGGTTCGCCGTCGCGCCGTCGCTGATGCCGTAGCCTGCCATTTGCCGGGCGGCGAATTGCGGGCCGACCACGTCCTGAAGCCCAATGCGGTCCCGCATCTGTTCCTGTGATGCCGATTGCATGAATGCATGAATGTCACTGCCTACTGTAATGTCTGCCATTTGATTTCCTTCTTAGATTGGTTGATAGTAAAGTGCTGATCCGTCTGGTTGCAGGTAGCGATCCGCGCCTCCCGGTTGCAGGTAGAGTTCCGTTCCGTCCGGTCCCCCTGAGGAGGAATCCATGACTAGATTGAGTCCGACTCCAATGGAGAGCATTAGAGTAAAGCAATGATGCTGGTTGCGGTCGTGCCAGTGCTCTTGATCACGTGGCCACCAATGGGTTGTGCTACCCCGGCAACTACACTCACGAACACGTGGCTGACTCCCTTTTCATCGATGGTGGCCACGTCGCCACTGATTCCGACATAGATCCCTCGAAAGGGAACGGTCCTGCCGTCTGAGTTGGATAAGACCGGATTGCTGTCGTGCGGTGTTACGTTGATCTGTGACCGGGATGATTCGTTGATGTCTCTCATGATTTTTTTGGTAGGTTAGACTGCAATTCTGTGAGCGATGATATGTCCTGATGGCCCTTCTGCGCTGCCCACGTCTAGCTGCTGTGCCTCGCAGAAAACTTTGAACCGGACTACATGGGTCTCTCCCGCAGGAATCGTGATGGTTCCACTCACATTGAGACCTGTTCGGGTCTGTGCTTCATGGACTGCTGGGCCACCCCCAAACGCTACGTCATCCGTGTCGTCATAGAACTGAGCCCACACTGTATCTGCGGCATCCGAGGTGCGGGCGGTGACCCCGCCTGAAAGTATCCACTTGCCCTCGGTCAGCTCCACATAAGGAGCGCGTTGGGCATCGAACACCACGTCCGCACCAGACCCCCCTCCCGCCTTGGTCACATTGATAGCATCAGCAAGGCTACTCTCCACGGTGAGCGACCCATCCACGATGCCGTCATCCTTCAGTGACAGGACTGTTCCCGTTGAATCCCAGCCAAGGAGCTTATTCGCCCGGGATGCTGCTGCTGCGAGCTGCATGTTGGCACCACCAATCTCTTGGGCCGGTAGGCGCAAGCTGCGTGTCAGGATCTCCTCAAGGCGCTGGATGGTCATGGCTATTGAGTCGAGTGCCAGCTCAACCGTGGCGCTTGGGTATCGGCCAAGGTTGTCAAACGTCTGCTCCTGCTTCCAAGGGATCAACCGAAGGATGGTGATCGCTGATCCAATGATCAACCCATTGCCACTTGTGGGCACTGTGGTCAGGGTGCCACCTCCCGGCGCTCCCTCGCCTGAAAGGGTGTAGTCAGTGGTCTCAACGAGCACCGTGCCGTCACTTTTGATGAGCAGCACGTGGGAGGCATCCACGAAATAAAAGATGGCGATGTCTTGAGCAGCTGATGTCAGCGTCACATCTACACGGTTGGTTTCGGATGATAGGCTCATGGCGGTATCGACAAGCTGGATGCGTTTTTTCGGGATTGCGACTATCGATTGCGCTTCGATCCTTCACGCTCTTCACGCCGCTTCTGGATCTTGTCCGCGCCTGCACCGAAATGCCAGTAATACGGTGATCCAGCGAACGGGAGAATGCGCCAGAAGTCGAAGTCCCCGGGCTTAATTTCATCACCGTCCTCGATCTTAGACCATGAATCAAATAGGTCCATGACCGGGAACTGGATGAATGGTGCCGGCGGCAATGCGAGCAGGGCCACCGACTCAATCGGGTTTTGCCTGTAGCGGAAGTTCCACAGATGCCAGCGACTCACTCCAGAGAGCTTGAATAGGTTGTCCACCATCAGGTCACTGAGCTGGGGATCTCTGCCCATCAGCCAATCCTTGAGCCAGTCAACCGGGACGTTGATCAGGTAGAGCACTCCCATCAGTCGGATCAGGTTGGCCATGCCCTGTGCCTTCTGACTGGCGTTGCCCGTAACCATCATGTCGATACCCTCACGACGGAAGGCCTCGAGTTGCTTGAGAGTGAATGTCTTGAGCATGTAGAACACCCGACCATTTGGATTGGTGAGGTAGGATTCTGGATACTCCGACAGGCTGATCGGTTGGTAGTCGGCCAGCGTGCTGTAGACCGCGAACAGGACGTCCGAGGACTCCTTTCCAGCTGCGAGATCCGCCACCACCTGTGCGCCTTGCGCCTCACCAAACGAGGTGTTGATGCGGGCGATGGTCTTGGGACTCAGTTTCCCCTTCTTGGCTTCACGCTGCATGCTTCTCAGCTTCGCGTTGACCAAGGTTTCCTTACCGATCCGGTCGATGTAGCTCAGGCCCGTCAGCTTGAACGTCATCTCCAGAGCGCGGTTCATCTTGGTCTTATCCCGAAATTCTTCGGCGATGTTCTCGATGCCCATAGTTTCCTTGGTGACCTTCGACTTACCTGCAACCGCAGTTCCAGCCGCAATGGCAGTGTCCCAGACTCCTGACTCGTAGATGGAAAACGCGAGATCGCCCAGCTGAGTGAGTGCCGATGTGACCTGCCCCATGGTGGTGATGTAGCCAATGGTCTTGAACATCTTGATGACACCACTGGTGATGCCTTGGTTGAATCGGCCTTCCAAGATCGCGATCACTTCACGCTGACTTTGGCCATCCAGCTCTCCACTGGATACCAGCGAATCAACCAGCCCGCCGATGGATGCATCTAGGGCCAGCTTCTTGCTCGACTTAACTCCACTGATAGTCGGGGTATCCACGGCGTAATTACCGAAGAATCGGCGCTTCTCGATGGCGGCATTGGTGCTGTCGATGTAGCCAAGCAGGGCTTGGATCGAGTCTGCGTAGAATGCGTTGGCATCCACATCGACGACGTCCGTCTTGCGTCCCTTGAAGTTGCCCGGGATCGATCCCTTGCGACCGAGTCCTTGCAGGGTTCGGTTGACTACCTCCATGCGTTCTTCGTCGGTCAGGACTCTGCCCATCAGTGCTGCCTTCTTCGATGCTTCCTTAACTGCACGATCTACCACGCCACCTTCTGGCTTCCCGTAGTAGTGTGCTCGGAGTCCATCGAGGTCCATGACCTTGCGCGGGAAGTAGTCGGTGAGCTCACCAATCTCGTATCCTGCGGCAAGGCCTCGCTTACGGGTGTCTGCCAGCACTGCTTGCACTTCTGCGTAGGCTTCGCGTAGATCAAACGCCTGAAGGATCTGGTCCCGGGTTTGCGTGTCACCATTCTTTAACGCGAGATCCAAGATCAGTGCTTCGTTCTGACCCAACTTGGCGAATGCATCGACGAACGGTTTGATCTTGTCGAAATCCGCCTTGATCGCTCTGCCCGTGTCGAACTCGAAGCGACGAAGCCGGGCCGCAAGGGTGGGTGCGAATCGATGTAGCCGGCCGGTGATTGGAATGAGTAGGCGAGCAGCCATGCTGGACTCTGCCGTGCGCTTGGCACGCTTCACCCGGGTGGGGAGTGTCTCACCCATCCTGATACGCCGGACCAGCTCTGCCGTGGCATCCTGTGCCTTGCTGCGGATCTTCTCAGCATCAGCCTGCAATGACTGCTCTTCGTTCTGAGGCACGCCTGTCAGGCCGAACACCACGTCCTCCTTGGATACCAAGCTGAAGGTGGAGTCTTCGTTGTCTGACAACTCCTCTTCCATGTCATCCAGTTGGTCCTCTGCATCACGACGGCTCACCATTGCACCATCCAAGTAATCGGCAGGCTTGGCCGCACCTTTGGCGACACCGTGGTCTAAGAATAGATTCTTCTCACGATACCACACGATGGCCTGCATGTCTGCCACGGTGAGCTTGAAGCCGAGATCCTTCAGCTTCTGCTGAGCATTCAGCACGATGGCTTCGAACCAACCGCGCTCCGTTTTGTTTTGGGGAGCTGCCTTCATGCTGGCGTGGATCTGGATGGTGCGGGCTGCTTTCTCAATGGCATACCCATCGGCGAACTTGGCGTATCCCTTTTTAGCATACTCATTCTTCTGACTCCATCGGGTAAACAGCTTAACCGCCGCTCGGACAGTGTGCTCACCACCACGGTTGGCTTCCTTCATGTCCAAGCCATAGGTGCGAGTGCCGGGCTTGTTCAGCTCTGCACGGAATGCTGCTACCATCTTCTTTGATTTGGGTGTATCCAGAGGCAGGACCGACTCACCAACGTAGCGATGCATCGTGCGGGTATACCACAGATCCATGGTGATGGTATCGAAGCGCCCACGGAGGTTGTTGAAGAACGATCCGATCTTGGGACCAAGCACTCGGTTACCTCGCACAATCTCCGAAAGGGTGACCCCATCTGGAGCTGCCCCGAACATCTCCTTCAGTTGTCCGCCGGTCACTTCCTTGTCCATGAACTCGCGGAACCCATCGAGGCCATACTCCGCGATGATGCTATTCATCGTTGCGAGGTTGTCGTTGATCGGTTTCTTGGCGGCGGCGAACTTGGTGTCAGTCGGCAGGACTCCGTTCTTCTTGTAGCTTTCGTAAACCTTACGCGCATACTTGAAGTTCAGGATCACATTGTTGCCCTGTGAGGTCGCTGCCAGTGCTCCAATAAAGACGGTCATGGCATTAGGGTCTTCGGAGAACTCTGGAAAGATCTTCATCAATTCCCTGAACGTCTCTTGCACCCGCTCATCATACCACCCCATCCCTGAACCGTCAGTGCTTAGTCCATCAATGATGTCATAGGCCAGCGTGGTCCCACCATTGGTGATGCCCTCTTGGCTTCCTACTTCGTAGGCACCGACCTCGGTGTTTTCCTTGAACCGGGCATCTAGCCACAGACCGTAGTCGCGGATGGTGTCGAACTTGATTGAGCCCAGTTCTTGATCGATCTTCGCCGCCGACTCTGGAGGAACAGGAAGGGACTTGAGCACCTTCTTGGCTTTGCGGGCGACCTTCGCCGCTGCCGCCTGCTTCTTTATTCTCCGCTCTGCTCTAGATACAACTTCGTTGAGGGCTTCTTGCTGTTGCCCGGCAGGGAGCTTGCTTGCACGAACCCGCGCCTCTCCAGCGATGCTTTCATATCTGCCACGCTCATCGGATGGGAACTCGGCCCGGCCCTGCCCCTGCGTAGGGATCTCCCCAACGCTAATGCTTCCTTTCTTGGTTGCTTTCTTAATAAAGGCTTCGACATGTCCATGCATCTCATCATCTGGGGACTTTAAGACAAGTGTGAATCGTCGGTTGGCTACGTCGTAGCTGAAGGCGGGCACCTTGCCCCGGTTCCAGTCCTTCGCAATAGCGGTCGCTGCTGCATCATTGGCCACGGTGAAGGTAATGATCTGATCCGGCCCGTTCTCGTCGTCTTGCCACACTAGCGCCGAGTTCTGAAGCTCTGGTGCGCTTGCTGCCACTAGTCCGGCCATCTCTGCACCGATTTCCATGTCGTCGGTGTCAAACTCGACCACTTCCGGCACCTCAAGGCTCACTTTTCCTCGCTCGGTCCATCCACCGATGACCGGGAAGCGGGCGGTGATCTTCACACCATACGCTGCTGCCACGTCATCGAAGATCTGCTGAAGGTGGATGAACTTTGCCGATCCTGATCGCTTGAGCAGTTCGGCCTTGGTCAGTTTCGGCACCGTATCCACTCGGACGGGTGCGACGGTGACACGGAGGCTGAACGACGTGTCGGCTACGTCAGGATCCACCGACTCGCGAGGGTTGATGTGGTCACCTGCGTTACCTGCTCGACCATCAAGCCATGTCCATTCCGGCATGAGCCCCGTCTTCTGCTCAGCGAATACCGTGTCGAACACCTTTGCCGTCTTGTTGGTTTCGCCATGCGGCCCGAAGTTAAGCCAGCTGTTCTGGCCCCGGGTCTCGCTGGTGAGAGCACCCACGGCGCTTCCCCTGAACAGGCGGACGTGTGCCTGCCATGCGTTCTCCTCACCCCGGGCACGGAAGCCTGCTCCCTCGATACCATGGCCAAAGGCATCATGGACTGCTCGGAACAGGTCATTAGCCAGCACTCGCTTCATTGGCCCATCCTTACCGAAGCGCCACGTGATCCCGGTGTCCGACAGTAGGGGGTTTTCTGAGGTATCTACCGTGGTGGATTCATCGCTACCAAACCCAGCCTCCGTGGCGTAGACTGCCATGCGCTTGTTGGCCCGCAGGTCACGCATCGCATTCCATGGGTTGCCGGCGTAAGGATCGTTGCTGTCATCGACCAGATAGAACTCGTAGCCAGCTGCCTCAAGGGCGCGATACTGGGCGGCGGTCTGGGTGATCAGGTTCTGGTAAGCCTCTGCCACCACCGGGTCACCCGGGGCGTGCTTCATCTTGTCGTAGGCCTGAGCGATCTTCGCCGCTCGGTCTTTGTCTACGTGAACGAACTCTGCCTGACGGTGAAGAGGGAGGCCAAGGCTCTTGGCATACTCCTCCACTACACTGACGAGGTTCAGGTCCGGTCCGGTCGCGCCTTCAATAGCTGGCGCACCTTCAAGCGGCGTAAGGACTCCGCTGCCGTATCTTTCTGCTCCGTCTGTTCCGGTGTCTCCGGTAGTGCGTCGGGCATTGGCTGGCTGAGAGTCTCCTGTAGTTCCTTTGTCATATCTTGGGGTCCGTTGTGCCCCAGTGCCATCCGGTTGTCCATCACTGTCTCCAACAGAGAAGGTGATGTCGGGATTGGCTGGATCGTAGGTGCCACGGTTGCCGGTGGCGCTCTTGATCTGAGTCGGCTCGAAGACAACAAACATCGAAGTGCCTGCAGCCTTTCCGGTGCCGGTAACAACGATGCCGTCGTGCCCACCCCGCTTGGCCTTATCCTGTATGTCCTGCCAGCTCTGATCGTAAAAAGACTGAGGCCACTTGCCGCCCGACTTCCGAACATACGGGTTAGTAATTCTAAGATACACCGGGACGATATTCTCCCTCGCATTGGCTCTGGCGTCCCAGATACCTGCCTCAAAGGCGGAATCTTCTGCCTCCAGCGGGTTGGTTGTGAAGAAGAAACCTTCGCGTCCCTCAAACTGAGATGACGACGGTCCATCACCTTGGCGGCTTTTGTTAAACTCTGCGAAGGACGATGACGTCCCATGGTAAACCACTTTTGGCTTTCCGGCATCATTCACGACCTTGCTGTCCCCAAACCACTTGTTGAATGCAGGCGATCCAACAGAGAAGGTGATGTCAGGATCGACTGGATCGTAGGTTCCTCGGTTGCCGGTGGCGCTCTTGATCTGCGCGGGCTCGAAGACGACATAGATTGTCCCCTCTTCCCCCCCAGTGCTATCTGGTCCGCCGTCCGACACGTTGTGGATGATGAGCCCATCTGCCTCCATATCCCTAGCGTCCCGAGCCCAACTGTCAGTGGATTTTCCCCAAGACCTAGTAAACTTCGATGCCTTCCCTTCGTCTACTGCCGCCTGCGCTTCACTTTCCGTGTAGACCGTGTCGAATGTATCACCATCTTCGTCGAAGAGATCGAACCCTTCCGATATGTCGTCCCAATTTTGCCCCTTGGCGTCGATAATGATAGGGTCTTTAAGCGCCAAATAAACTTCGTAAACCCCTGAGAAAGCCTCTGGCTGCAAGTTATCAACTGCTTCGTCCAGAGCGTCCTCCCGGGAGGATCCCTCGAAGGTTTCCCCGTCAGGATTCGTCGCAATCCATATGTCATATCTTTCGTCAAATTCCACTTCAATACCGTGGCGTTCTGGGTCTTTTCGGATTTTCTCCAACGAAGGTGGATCCTCAACGCCGCTTCTACCCGAATACGTTTTTGCAGTGAACAGATCATCCGTGAAAAAGGCACCTGTTCTGGCAGTCTTACCCTTTCCATCGGTGTCAAATTCCGTGAATCCCAGCTGAGTGCTCCCATGGTAAACCACTTTTGGCTTTCCGGCATCATTCACGACCTTGCTGTCCCCAAACCACTTGTTGAATGCAGGCGATCCAACAGAGAAGGTGATGTCAGGATCGACTGGATCGTAGGTGCCACGGTTGCCGGTGGCGCTCTTGATCTGAGTCGGCTCGAAGGCAACGTAAACCGGGAAGGAAATAGCCTTCGGGTCATCACGGTCTAGGATCTTCAGCCCTTGGGTCTTATGGACTTTTTTAGCGGTTGTTTCACGTGTGATTATTCCATCATAGCCCTGACGTTGAAGATCGAGCTTAGCTGTCGGGCTGATGTTCCCACTGAACCCTCGGGCCGCGCCGAATGTCTGCCCTTTCTCGATATAACGGGCAAGGTCATCCACGTGATCTACAACGAGTGGATTCTTGATGCTAAGATAGACCGGGATCGACTTCGGTTGGTTGGGTTCTCCCCGGTATGATTGATTTGATTGGAATCGTTGTCCGTATTCCGTGAATAAATTAGCACCTGTAATGTCGGAAAAATAGAACCCGTAGCCTGCTTTACCAAACCGTTGTTCACTTACGTCAAAGCTGCTGATTCCGCCATCAGCCGAAAATACGTTTCCATGGACCACCACTTTCGGCTTTCCGTCAGCGTCCACCACCTTGCTGTCTCCAAACCACTTCTTGAATGCTACTGAGTTCGTAGCCGGTGCCACGCTGAACGACACATCCCCGTAGCCCTCTTCATCAAGGATGCGCTGAGCCTGCACACTGATCTCTGCGGTTATGCCGTAGACTGGCTCGATCTCTGCCTGAGCCCGTTGCAGCATGATGGCAGTCAGCTCTTCCTCACGGGACAGCTTGTGCTTCAACCGCTGGTAATTCTCCAGTGACTCACGCTCTGCCGCTTCGGGCTTGATCATAGCAAACACCTCTTCCAGTTCCGCCTGCTTCTTCGCCCTCCCCCGGTCTACTGCTGCTGCCACTGCCTCTGCTTTGGGAGTGAGGCCAAGCGCACCCTTGAGCGCCTGCTCTAGCTCGGTATTCAATTTACCATCACGCTGCATCTTGGTCATCTTCGCGGCCATCTTCATGACCTGCCTGAGGTGATCACCAAGCATGCGAAGGAACCCACCCCAGCTCTTCGGCATGTTGTCTGCCTTGCGGTTGCTCACTGCGTAGTCGACGACCCGGGCGCTGAACCATTCCACCAAGCCCTGCTTGCTGTTGGTGCCGGGGGCAATCCCTGCTTTCGCATCGTATTCGGTTCTCCATGACTGAAGCTCATCGAGACTCAAGTCACCAATCTTCAGGCGCTTCTTCACGTAACCCTCTGAGACTTCCTCGATCACCGTGAATGCGTTGCCGCCTCTCCAGATCTTGGATACATCAGTCTCCACGTTGTTACGGTATTCGGTGATATTGTTTCCCAGAACTACCATATCCCGTGGGTTCGTGCCCTCTGGGATGTTGGCACCGTTCTCGATGGCGATCTTCATGCGCTCCTCTGCCTTCTTTATGTCGGCCAAACCTGCGTCAATGAAGTCACCCATGGTTCGCTCCTCCTCCTCGAACTCGATCACCTTGGTCTCGTCATCGAATCGCTTGGTGAGTTCGTTCGCCACCTCCTGTGCCGCTTTCTTGGATACCTGCGCTTTGAACCGCTCCAAGAACTGGACGTGCTCTTGATTCGAGAGGTTGATGGCGAAGATATTTCCTTCCTTGTCCTTCAGGACGGGCACCCCTTTGACGTTACCTAAGGTCATGCCCGCTGCTTCCATGCCCTCGGTTGCCGTAAACTGTTCGTTGATCAGCTTCTTGTTGTATTCCCGCTGAGCGACCACGTCACCATTGACCGCTGCCACCAGTAGCTTGCCGCTCTCTGCGTCTGGTGCGGATGCCATCAGTTCCTCATCGCTCTTGATCTTGCGCAATGCGTTGAACTCTGGACCTGTTAGCGGGTTGCCGTCCTTGGCTACAACCATGGCACCTTCGGCCTTGGTTGCTGCTGCGGAGTCCATTGATTCAGCGATGGCGATAGGGCCACCAAACAGAGCGCCCATGGTAGCACCCGCGACCATTTCGAACAGACGGCGCTCTGCTGCATCACCGGTGATGATCATGCGCTTCTCGTCATAGGTCAGGCTTGCGATCATGTCGCCCCATGCTCCCTGAGCAGGCTCGGTCCATGCTTCACCTATTGACGATTCCACGACCCGTTTCCCCACGTTCTTGAGGTAGTCCCCGAACATGACCTTCCCTCCCACCTTGGCTGTGGCTTTCATCGCCGAGGCCAGCACCTTCTCGATACCTACATACCGCTCAAGGATCATCTGGGGGACCGCAGACGCTAGGTTGGTTGCTACGCCTTGTTGTGGGTCATACGTGCCGCCTTGCTCCTCGATCGCCCGCTTCTGGTCCATCTCAGCCTCCCCGAAGAACACCGACTCCATCGCTGCCAATCCACCCGGCCCCATCATCCCCAGAACCGCAGTTGCTGGGACACCTCCTGCCATTTGCGCGAACTTACCGAGGGTCGTTTCCGCGAACTCAGGATCGATCCCGTAGTAGTGGTTCATCTCCTCAGCCATCTCGTAGAGGGTGTCGGAGTTCTTGCGGACCTGCTTGGCCTTCTCTGCCCGCTCTGGGTTCTCCGATTCGAAATCCTCCGTTGCCTTCGACCACGCTCGCATGTTGACGATATGCTCCTTGTCCAAGCGGGTGCGTATGCCTCTCATGCGCTTCTCGTTTGCCTCGAGCTGGGGATCGTAGGCAGCAGGGTTGAAGTAGCTGCCCTCTTCATCTCGAACCGAGCTGAACTGATAGGGATCCTCCATCTCTTTGTTGCGGCGGGCCAGCGTGGCATACTCACCATCACTCATGGGATCCGGTGCCTGTGGCATGGTCGGTCCACCAATAAATGAAGCCTCCTGACTGTGGGCTGCCGCTAACCCCATGTATCCGATTTTTGCTGCTCCTGAGGGGATCGACCGTGCAGCCTGCTCCGCCTTGTAGAGGAAGGTATTGGCTGGTGCCTTGGGCATACCTCCGACTGGGGAATACTCCTCCGTTGGGGTCTGGGTGCCATCGGTTCCTTCACCCTCTCCGCCGGCGAACTCGAAGGTCTTTGAGATCTGATCGTATGCTCCAGATGGGGTCACCCCCGGTCCGAAGAATCGCCCGGCAATGGCATCGAAGTTGTCGGCCACCTGTTTCTTGGGAAGACCCAGCCGCTTGGATAGCCAGAGTGAAGAGAACTGCTTGTCGGCGAACTGTGTGTCGCCTGCCTTTGTTGCCTCCTGTTCTGCTACGGAGAACGTGTTTCTGACGGTTTCAGGAAGCCGGTTGACCCGGGTGTCACGGGACTCGAAGAAGGGAGATAGATCATCCATTGCCGGAAGTGAACCTTACTTCCCAAACAAAAGCCATTCCAACGTCTAGCTGCCCGGTAGCAAATCCCCAAAGGCTTCCTCAACGGTTTGGGCACCGGATAGTTCTCGGACCTCCGACTCCAATACCTCCTTCAGCTTGGCTACTTCCACTGGTGGTGGGTTGCCCTCATAGGCGTCGTAGAAGCTGCGGATTCGTCTCTCCTGACCGAACATTGCGTCTCCCATTTGCGTGGCACCAAGACCGACTGACAGCTTACGGTAGGTCTCCAGCATTCCCTTTCGAAGATCCTTTTCCCCTGCCGTAATATCGCGATCAGCGAATGCCCCAGTTCCCTCTTCTTCTAGGTCATTGATGTCCGTGATCTTCATCAGCATCAGATCATCCATCAACCTGAGTCGGGTTGGCTGGGTCACCTCTGCGTTGAGTATCCGGTTTTGCAGGACGATATAAGCAGGGTCCGATCGCTGGGCACCCTCTGCACCTTTGTCCAGCGCATCCCACCATCCCGCTGCCATGTCGGCCTTGATCGACCTGTATTCACCTTCTGGATCCTGAATCTCGGTCGTTGATGCCAGTTCAAGTTGGGCAGCAATCTTTTTCCCCTGTTCACCAGTGATCACCCCAAGGACTACTTGCTGCTCAACCTCTCGAAGTCCTGCCTCCTTCTTCTCCAGCACGGTTGCCGTCAACGAGTCTGCGGACTTGGCCTTACGGATGGCTTGATCGTTTGCATCTTCGGCAACCTTGGCCCGGCGCTCTTCGGTGGCTTGCTTGACGTAGGGATCCAATCCCATGGCCGTCCGCTCATCGATCTCTCCATCATCCAGTGCGGCTTGAACATCTGATGCCGTGGCTTTCCCGGCCCTGATAGATGCGACCAAACTTCGCCCCGTGACGTCCATCTGGCGCTGGGCTGCACGTGCTCTGGATCCCGCGATTGATTGGAGGTTCACCCGTTGTCCAAGTGCCATGCCCCCTTCCTTTTCTTCCCACTCTGAGTGGGCACCGTCGTCGTTCTTGGCTGTGAGCCTACCCACGAAGTCACCGTAGGAGTCCAGCTGTTCGGCTGGGGTCTGCTCCGAGATCGAATCGAGTTCGTTGTTGGCCATGCGATAGAGACCCTGTTCGAGTCCATCACGGATAGCCCGCTGCTTAGCCTCGGGAGCGAGGTTCATCTTGTTCATCGCCTCCTTGAACTTATCGTGGTATCCCCCTCTCAAGTATGCCTGAGCATTGGTTTCAATGTTCGCATTCGATTTTCGGATACTGGCCCGCTTCGTGGCGATATTAGTCTGCGCTACGAACCTTGCTTTGAAGTCCTCGTATTGCATGCGGTCAGCTTCGACCACTTGCTTGCTCCACCCATCATCCTTGGCCCGCTTGTCACGGGATTTCTCATACGCACCGAGCGATTCATTGATGTGAGCTTCCCACGTCTCCGGTTTGTCTTGGTTGTCCTCCATCCACACCTTGATTTCTGAATCGGTATTGATGCGAACGGTGTCCTCATGGGCCATGATTCCCTCGCCCACGTGCTTCTTCACCTCTTGATCGATGCGCAGCATCACAGCACCGGTCTGGCTGATGGCTCGGCCTGCTTGGGCTATGGCACCACCAGCGGCGATCTGGGCCGATGGATCAACTGCTCGCGATAGAGGGACTGACCCAACTGGTGGGCGATCTACTGTAGGGATCATGGGAGTTTAACCTTTTTTTAAGTCGTAGATTGAACCCGCTGCTGAGCCGAGTCCTGAAAGTAGTGTGGCACCTGCTGCGGTTCGGTATCCAGCACCACGGTCGTATCCGTCCTGCCTTGCTTGGGATCCACCTTCACGTAGGCGCTTCGACTTGGCCCGACCGGTGCGGCCCTGCTCCAGTGCGTCCAGCTCCATGAGCCCCGCCGACTCTGCCAACACCTCGAGAGGGGTGCCTTCCATGACGACACCGGCCTTGGCATACTTGGACCGTTGGGTGCTGCTGGTGGCCTTGTTGCGCTCACGTTGCCGGCGCACTGCTTCGTTGGTGTCGAGCGTGGTCTGGAGGGCATCCATCTCCGCATTGGCGGCGTTCTGTTCTCCCGCCCGCTCTGCTGCCTTGGCTTGCTTGCGCTGGCCCATGACTTGGACACCTGTGCCGATGGCAGAGGCGGCAATGGATCCGATTGCGAGTGCTGTCATTGCTGCCATGGTTAGTCCCTCAGATTGAGGTTAAGAAGGGTCACACCTTCGTCGGTCTTGGTGAATCCATTTCTCTCATACAGCGAGACGAGGCCATCCTGTCTGCATGCTGTGAGCATTACGCCATAGTCGTTGTCCAATCCCACCTGCTTGAGGAAGGTGACGATGCGGCTGATGGCTCGAACTGACTTGAGCGGGCTGGCCTTGGGGTTCGTGACCAACCAGTCCATCCAGCACACGCCAACGCTGTTGTCCATGTAGAGCCAAGCAGCGGCGATGCCTGACAGGTCTGCGTCTAACACCACGCACCCAATCTTCGGCAGCGCCTGCTCTGGCACCATGGGCCATCCGTGGCCTACCCACCATTGGCTGATTACTGCGTAGTCCTTGGGGTCGGTGAGTCGGATGTTCATTAGCCGTTGATGTCGTATTTTGCGATGATGGCGAGGATGGTCATGGGGAGAGGTTGGTCCTGTTTGATCAGGATGTCACCTTCATACCCGTAGCCCCCGTCAAACTCGACTTCTAGGTCTCCGGTGAAGAGCGGGGGCGATGCGTCCATGGTGTCCTCTACTCCTCGGAAGTTCACGTCGTCCTCGTAGGCTCCATCTCCCACCTTCAATCCAAGAGATGAATACATCCGAACGAACAACTGGGTGATGCGTTTCGTCTGACCCATGGTCATTCCATAGCTGGGGTCTACGTCCAACTTCTGGGGCTTCAGGATCGACTCGTAGGAAAGGCCGACATGAGCCACCACCGCAGAGTTTTGAAGGGTAATCGATCCACTTCTCACGGTGTGAGTCTCAACCGCACCATCAGCCAGCACCTGCACCTCCATGTTGGTGAGATGTCCCAGTCCGGTCAGGGTCTTGACTGACTGGGTGACAGTGCCGCCCGCCAATGAAGGAAGGGTTGGCGATTCAAAAGTGAACTTGAAACGGTCAGCAACTACCCATGGGCCTGACTGGCCTTCTTGATCAATCGGCAGGAGATAAAACGTGGTGGTGCTTGCGACGTCTACGGCATACTCACCAGCGAGACCGAAAACCACTGAACCTTCGAGCCTGACCACGTCCCCGTCTGTAAGCCCATGCACTGATACCGTCTGAATTGAAACGGTGAACGTGTAGAGTGACCCCACGTTGGACAATGGGGCAGCAGTCAGTGTCTGGATATCGGTCGCAGTGCTGGCCGCATCATAGGTCAGGGCGCTGTCCAAGAAGAATGCATCCTGCTTGGTGTCTCCTTCGTTCGGGCTGAAGTAATTGTGCATGCGCTCAACGTAGCGTTTGATGTATCCGTTGATGGTGCGCTTCACGACGATATAGACCTCGTCATTCCTAGTGCCGAAGACCACAGCCACGCTCTCAACGGTGCCCTGCGTTTCGTGGTGAGTCCATCCAACCACGTCCTGCTCTCGCTCATAGGTCATGCTGATCAGTTTACCGTTACCAGTGACTGCCCACAGCGTGTTGTAGGGCAACTGCTGGACTGCCAGCTGCACGATGCCACCGGCTGTGATGTGCTCAGCCACCAAGGTCAGATCCGGTGCCACGAACTTGTCCTGATCAAATCGATACGTCAGCTCCCTGACCTTGCGGGTGTTGCGCTGCACGAAGACAATCACGTCCCCCAGTAGCCTTGCCTCGAGCACTGCGCTTCCATGTTCGGACTGCGGGCGGATGGATACATTCGTCGGTGTGATCGCTGATGTGCTATCCCCAGCCGATGCGATGGCGTGCTCTCCTGAGGTGGTGCCAATGAGCATAGCCTTCTGTGGTGCCATCCAGAGAATGGTTTGGCGCTTCTTCGTGGCCAGCGTGAAGGCAAGTGCATCCGTGTCCAATGCCCCATAGTCGAAGTTTAAGTAGTCGTCAGTAGCTGATGCCCAAACCGTCTGGATCTGGTATTCACTCCCCGCATACCACACCCGCTGTTCGAAGATCGCCACTGCTCTGGGATAGCCTCGGACATCCGACCAAGCGCCTTCGGCCCAGTATGTGGTCGCGTCTGTTGATTCCAGCGCCGTGATGACAGTTGCGGTGACTGATGTGGCTGATCCCCGTGCTGTGATCTTAACGGTCCCCCAGATGTCTGCATCCACCGCTTCGATCACTACCCGGGGAGTAGTGGCACCTGCGACCGATGGTGCGATCCGGTTCTCGATCTTGACCCTGAAATACGCCTGCGTGTCCTGCGTTCCGACCTGATCGATGTTGCGGTCTTCCTTGCCTGAGAACTTGCGGATGGTCTCCCAGTTCGTGGATCCGTCAGCACTGCGCTGGATCAGGATGTCTGCGTTCCAGACTCCGTAGGTGCGGACCTGCCAGTCACCAATGATCTTGAGCCCGGTTCCAGTCACGTTGGCGCTGATGCTCTCCTCTTCGTAGGTCGATTCGCGAAGGTGTCCGATCCTCCAGTAGCTGCCGACGTGATCATCTTGGAACCCGGCCTCGAGCTCACTGAACCCTGCACCGCTTGCCGTGATCGTGATGGTCCCACTCGTTGCTGATGGCGTGAGCGTGATGGCACTCAGGTTCTGGTCCAGCATGGGTGGCACCTCGAACACTGTATCCGCCAAGGTCCAACTGTCTGCCGCGAGTCTGGTCAGGGTCCGTGATGGGTGGCCCGGGCAGGTGATGTAAGCGATATCGTTGATCTGGGCAATCTGGAGCAGGAAGCACTCAGCAATCGTGTAGTTGTGGACGACGGTAACAGGGGATCCTCCTCCACTCTCAAGCTCAGCCCCGTTAGAAATGAACCGAAGGTATCCCTCCACCCACACCAAGATGTAAGACGTGGTGGTCGAGTATTCCCAATCCATCAGTCTCGCCTTATTGTCTCCGAATGTGCCCCCCACGTATCGCGATCCCGGCCGGCGTTCGCACTGCCCGTAAAGGCCGGCGATCACATTCTTCATGGTCCTTGCCCCGTTGCGGGTCTTGGCCACGTCCACGCGACCCTCAAGCAAGGGTGAGATCTCGCCAGCATTGAAGCTGGTCATGACGGTTTTGGATTTAGCCATTGGTCGAAGAGATGCGGGATTGAATGAATCGTGACTCTGCGGCGGGGTTGCGACGGATGGGCTTGCGCTCTGCCATGTCCTTCATCTGCGCCATGGGCAGCTTGTCAGCTCGATACTCGCGCATAAGATTGTGCGCCTTGTCTCCATTGTCGTCTCGGATCGGCGTGGCGATCTCAGCAGCCAGCCGGCAGACCACTGCGGCAGTAAGTAAGGCATCCCATGCGGCGGTGTCGTGGTCCTCTTTGATGTATTGCACCTGTGCGATATCTGCATTGGTCAGGAGGGATCGCCCTTCGATCTCAAATGCATCACCCGGGTCAGCATCGTTTAATGTGCCGTTGACCTTCACGATGCGTGCGCAGTCGGAGGGAAGTGGATACGAGTAGTCCCAACCAAAGGCAGGCGCTGTCGTGTGCTGAGCCAGCTCAGTCCGGCCCTTCAGGCAGTTCCACTGACCGCTGCGAATTACCTCAGCGACGATGGACGTGAATGCGGCCTTGCAGATGCGTGCGTTCTTCGACGCGACGTCATCCATTGAAGTGATACGGGAACCTCCCACGCGCATCAGGGCGAGGTTTGCGATAGTGGTCTTGGAAGTAGTGGCAGACATTGTGTTTAGAGTTGAAAGCAAAAGAGCCCCGCCCGCCGAAGCAGACAGGACTCAGTTATGACCATCAGCTAGGTGATTAGACCTGAGCCAAATACGGGATCTGGAACGTGATCTTCTTGCCAGCGGTCATCGGGAAAGTCCCGGCAAGCGTTGCCTTGAGGGTCACGTTCGCCAACTCGATACGATACGGGGTGACCATGATCGCATTGGTTGGGGTCACAGTCACAATGCCAGCAGCGGTAAGAGCCACGTTGGTTGCGCTGTAGCGGTCATCATCGGTTGCGTCGCCCAGCTTGCTGATGACAGCGGCAGTTCCACCAGCGGCGTCGTTGGAGATCTTCACCTGATCAGTCAGGAGCTGGCAACCTACAGGGAGGTCGATGATGTTGAGAACGTCAGCAGCAGCTTCAGCGGCAGTGACGGTGTGGGTGACCATAGCCACCATGATCGCAGCGGTCAGCTCGCGACCTTTGAGTCGGGATCCAAGCGTTGGTGCGATCTGGATGGCACGGAGAGCAGTGTTAATATCAGCCATGGGAATTATTCCTTAGTAGAATTGTTACGGTTGCGGGGAGGTCTTAGGCAGTCTCATCACAGAAGATGAGAGTGACTCGTTCCTCTTCCATGCGGGTGGCACCAAGCATCATCTTGGTCCGAATCTGAACGGTCTCGTTCATGTCATCACGGATGGACATCTTGACCGAGCGATCCTTGCTCTCACCGAGAAGCACGCCCGCTTTGTGGTAGGCGATACAGGTGCGAACACTTGTTGCCGCGACAAGCGTAAGTAGCTCCAAGCGGCAGAACTCGAAACCAAGGAACCGGGTCACGGTGCCTTCATTGAGCGCCTTGACGTTGGCGTAGTCAGAAGACTTCACCTCGATCACATTCTCCAACAGGTCAGAGAGCTGCTTGGCACTGTGCAGGAAGTAGCGGTCTTCATCGGGGACTTCCGCCACGTCTTGGAGGTATTTGGCCCGAATGAGCTTGTCCAAGGTCAGGCCGGAATTGGCAGCACCACCCGATTTGACGTAGGCGACCTCAACCTTCTGGGCGGCTCCTAGGTCCACGGCATCAGTGCCTGTGTTGCCGATGTAGGCAGTGCCCTCGAGTGCGGCGATGATGACCTCGTCCATGGTGCGCTTAGCAGCCATGGCGTGATTCATCACATGCTCAGAATCTGGTTCCGGCAGCTCGCCCAGCGCAATGCCGTCGAACTCATCGATGTGGGTGACCTCATCATAGCCGATGGGACGAACCCAACGCTTGGCCATGGTGGTGTTCGACGCGATGGTCTTGCCATTGCGCGTAGTGATCATCCGCATACGGGACTTACCGAGCTGGGAGAATTGACGTTCCTTGCCCTTAACGGTGGCGCGGCGGCACTTACCCTCAAGGCGGGATTCCTTCTGCTGAAGGAGGTGTTCCCAGTTACTTGCGAACTGGGTCTGATAATGATCAGGAAGACTTTCGAGAGACATTTTAGAATAGAGATTAGAGTTGGATCGAACCAGCTGGTGCTGGCGTTACGCCGTTCGCTCTGGGTGTCCTATCGGGCCGTTGCTTCGGATGCTGATAGTTCAGGCTCCCGCCAAGGGAGGTGTCTGCTCTGTGTAACCACTAATCCGCTACTGTGATGCATCTGTCAACTGGATACATGCCCACAAAAAAGACCCGGGCTGTTACACCCGGGTCTCCCCCATATGTCTTATGAAACCGAGGTGGCTACCTACCCCTAAGCAGCTACCTCGGTTTGATCTTCTCCCCAGACCCTGCCTTATACAAGGACGAAACAGCAGCGACTGCCTGCTCTTTCGATGGGCCAGCCGGTCCCCAGTATGCTTGGTGCTGCGGGTTGGCTGGGTTGTTGATGATGTCGTTGGCCTTCTCGGTGTTGGTCATCCCGGTGCTACCACCTGAGGTGTCACCATTGACCAGCGAGTCCTCACTGATGTGGGGCATCATCTTGGCGAACGCTTTGACTACACTCGCCGATTTGAACATCGGGTCATTGGCCGGATCCAACCCGAGGGTGCGGGCGACACGGGATGCGTTGTCTGCCTCCTTGGCGAAGTCACCACCCCATGCTTCTTTAAGGCTATCGATCTGGGCCTTGTCGTGTGCTGCGGTGGTCACCTCTTGCTGAGCTCGAAGCGATGAGGCTTCTTTGATGTCAGCGTCCACCAATGCCCGAACCAACTCTGGTGATGCGTTGTGCTGATGAAGGATCCCGACCATCCCGTTGACGTAGTCCCCAGCCCATGCCTCTTCAGGAATGTCATCAGGGCGCTTGATGCCATAGTCTTCGGGCTTCTCTGGGACTCCGTTGGCAATCCGCATGTGGTCGCTGCGTGCCTGCTTGTCAGCATCGCTGGCATCTGCGGGCAGGGGTTGCATCTGCTTACTGCCAACCAGCTTGGTCATGTTGAACATGCCGCGCATCATGTCTGCCTCGGTCTTGTATTTGCCCAAGGTGTCCTTGAACCCACGGATGTCCTCTGGGAGGGTCGCTAGCCGGTCTGGCACTAGATCACCCTTTTCGTCGTAGAAGCTGCTGAGGCGCACGGAACCGGAACCGGAACCGGCACCACCGGCATCACCTGCGCCTTCACCACCAGCGCCTTCACCACCTGCGGCGGAACCTTCTCCACCTGACAGCAGCGTTGTGCCACCACCTGAGCCACCAGATCCACCAGTGCCTCCGTCTCCTCCACCATCCTCTTCCCAGAGGGTTCTGAATTGTGTGTATTTGATCATCGGTTACAGGGGTTAGTCTGAATACATGTCGCTGTCCGTCTCGCCGGACTGTGGCAATTCGGTGAGGTGGGTCTTGCGGGTGGCCAAGATGCAATCCTGCTCGTAAGGAACATCAATGGGCTCACCCGTTTCATCGTCCAAGGCCTTGCGCCACTTGGTGACCTTGCCCGGGCCGATGATGCCATACTTGGCCTTGTATTCTTCGGGCTTGTAGTCCCGATACCACTCCACCAATTCAGGCGTCTTGTCGCCGGCTTGACGGGTCATCTTGGGCATGGGTGGGATAGCCTGCTTGGAGCGGGCGTGAACTGCTGCCTCATCACCGATCAGGATGACCGACTTCACCGTCTTCAGGTTGGGCTCACCACTGAGCCAGCGGTTGACCGCTCCTCGATACTTCTGATGGTCAGGATGGATCGAAAGAACCCCTCCTGAGAAGTTGGCCACGTGGGTGACGTCGCCGTCGTCGTGGCGCATGATCTTGGTGCCCTCGAAGGCGTATCCACGTTGTGGAGCGTCCTCTGGGTAACCGTCCTCTGTCTTTTTGTCTTCTGACATGTCTTATCCTTTGCTGATGGTTTGCTGACTATTCGGGTCTTGCCCGAGTAAACTCTTGAATCTCGAGGAACAGCATTCGCTTGCCCTCGGCTTGTGCAGTCCTGAGTGGGCACAGGTGGCCTGCCTTGTCTGGCACCATGGTGGGGCGGTTGGCGTAGCATGCAGCCATCATGTCGTTCCACACGATCTGCTGTGCCACGGTCCTGTCTGCGTCGGTGCCATACACTGACCGGTAAGCCTTGATGCGCCTGATCTTGGCCTTGCGGATCTCTGCTGCGTCTTCCTGCGCCTTCTCTATGTTGGTCATGATTATGGTGACAGGGTGTTGCGCCCGCCTTCGTTGGCAGAACTCAGATCCTTCACAGCCTTGGCAATGCCGGGCGCTGCTTCAGCTGCCATGGCCTGCTGTTGCTGCTCTGCCCGTGCTTCTCGCATTGCGTCCCGGTCGAATACGTCACGCATCCATTCGGTGGGCAGGGCGAGGTTGTGACTGATGCCACGGGCGATCTTGTCGGTGTCCCAGTTGTCCATGATCTCTGGGGCAATCTCCATCATTGGTTGGAAGATCGAGATCAGCTGGAGGAATGCGTTGTTATCCACTGCCTTGATTGCCATGGCCAGCTTCGAGGTGAGCACGACCTTGGGCAGCGGCAGGATGGGTGATCCATCAGGTCCGGCCATCATTGCGCCGATGGGGGGCTCTTCGAATCTGCCGGCACGATACATCATGTTGAACACCCGGGTGAGCACTGGGGTGAGAACCTCATGGTCAATGCGGTAGAACGTCGGGCTGAAGTTGGCCACCTTCTCTGCCAATCGTTCGGCGATCTCGTAAGCAGTGCGGTCACCCTGATCCATGGACTTGAGCATCTGGAACAGGTCCACGTGGTAGGCTCGGTTGATGGCCTCGTCCTTGGACTCGATACGATCCTTGCCGATGTCGTAGCGCCCCTGCGTGCCCCACTCCTCTGGCTTGGCGTGTGGGGCGGCTGGGTTGACGTCGTATGGCGTGATGCCTCCTGAGCGTAGATCGATGTCACCCTCTTGGCCGGATGGGGTGAGGATCCGTGGGAATGCTGCGATCTCTGCGAGTGCATCCATCTGCTGCTCGATGAAGTTGACCTGCTTGACCGTGGGTAGCGTGGAGATCGATGGGCTGTAACCGTAGGGGTCTTTGCCCCACTTGAGGTAGCGGCTGATCATGGTGGGCATCTCGTCGTAGCCACCTTCGGAAATGACCTGCGAGTCCTTGACTGCCACGTAGGTGGATCCGATGCGCTTGTTGATGCCATCGAAGCGTTTCACATCCCGGCCCATGCGTGGCTCAATCACGTGGAGCAGCTCGAACTTCTCATCAGCTGCCTTGGTGTTCTCGCTTTGCTGGTAGTCCTGCCATGCTTTTAGAATGATCGGTGGCAGCTTGTCCTCACCGAACTTCATGGCGCACTGCCGGGCAGTCATGGAGAACTGTCGGAACACTGTATCCACATACCCCTCATCGTCCTCGCAGACACAGAAGTCACCCACATCGAACTTCTGGAAGTTGAGCAATGAACGCTTGCCCTCCTCTAGGTGCAGGGAGGCTGTGCCGAATCCACCACGATCTAGGAAATGCTCATGGATGTTCAGGTAGAAGTTGGACCGGGCCAGTTCCATCATCGCCCGCTTGGTGGCCTTTCGATACCACATGATCGCATCGTCGTCCTCACCCAGCTCTTCGGGTGGCTCCCATGCGAACCAGTTGCCGCTGACCATGTAGTCCTTCTGGCCAGCTGCGAGCACCCCGTTGGCCTCCACTGCAGTCTGGTTGTAGAGGTCCGAGTTAAGGTCTGACCCGGGGGTTCTGCTGGTGGTGATCTGGGCCTTGCGTGGCATCACGTAGTCGGCGATCTCCTGCCATAGTGATTCCCAGCTGGACGCATTGGTCTTGAGCTGGGAGTGGCGCTTGAGCAAGTCGAGTGCTCGGGGGTCTTTGGTGATCGTCATTGATTAGCCTCCTAGGAGTGTTTGCGGTGCGGTGACTGCTCCACCCGTCTCACCTGCGATGAGTGTCTTCCGGTAGCCTGACCGGCGCTTGGCATCACGTCTGGACTGCATGGATGCTGCCTTCACTTCGGTGGATCGTTCGGTCACGGGTGGCGTGATGGTTGGTTGCGGATTCGATGCCCGGTCTGGGCTTTTTGAGCTTCTGAAACACATGTTAGATTTCCCCTATGAATAATTCGCCTGCTCCAAGGCGGGTGAGTCCCAGCCTTTCCAAGTATTGGTAATATGGTGACGTTGTCTCTGTGGGCAAGATAATGCGGGCGTGGCCAAGGTCGCGCATGGTCTGTCTGATGTGGCAGAAAACCTTGAACGAAACCATGGGGGTCTGGGCTGAGTGAACCCACATAAACACGGCCGGTGCGTAGACCGTCGAGAAGGCAGCGATGATCTGTCCTTGGTCATCTGATACAGCATGGCTAACGCATGGCACGTTGTGACCATCCATCACCATCAGGTTGTGGACATAGGCCGACTCGACCGGGGTGGTTATCTGGTATGTTTTCATCGGATACTTCTGGGGGCGCGGGCGCGGGGTCTGTTGATTGCACCATGGTTGGATCTGATGCCCGTCTTGGCCTGTGGGTTGAGCCCGGTCTTGGGCTTGGCTGGGATGGCTGATCGGTCGGTGAGGTAGCCACCTTTGATCGCTTGGTGAATGTAGCCAAAGGCTGTGCTGAAGTGGGATGCCCAGTCATGCACCGGCACGTTGCGCACACTCTGCCCGTCGCTCTCCTCCTTGGACCTGAACGCATCCAATGCATCGATACCGCCCTCGCACCCGTCGAGGTTGAAGGCACAGCGGGCGATGGATGCCAGACCTTGGTTGATGTTGTCCCACTCATTGATATTGCGGGCCATGCAGACGGTGTGGTCGAGGCCTGCCCTGATCAGCTGGCCTTGGTAGTCCACTGCAGCGTCATGTGGGAGGAAGTGACCACCGTAGTTGAATGGCAGCGCCTTGATGCGTTTGGCCCATGCACCGGCGTGGTTGCAGTCGTCCCCACCCGTCAGGGACAGCAGCAGGTTGATGCGATCACCCACCACTTGGAAGAACCACACCTTGGTGTTCCACGGTGCGCCGATGTCCCATGCCGTGTAGACCGGGAGTGCATCGTAGTGCAGCACCATGTTGTTGATCCGGCCATCACCCCGGGCCTTGTCCACATCTGATGCGTAGATGGCACCCGGGAATGGGGCACGCCAACACTCCTCAATGGTGCTGGGATACTCCGAGTAGATCATGCGCTTCAGGCTGACCTTCTTTTTGAAATACCAGAGGCGCTGGCCACCACTCAGCTCGATGCCCAGCTGCGTCTCAAGGTCATCCAGATACTTGACCACCTTGGGCGGGATCTGGGAGACGTCGCCCTCCAGCGTGTATCGAGGCTCCAAATACCAGCCAAAGAACAGCACCTTGTAGTCGATCTTGGTCCGGTGCTCTGGTGAGACGGTCAATGCATCAGTGACCAGATCATACCATGCTCCCCCTTTACCACCCTTGTGCGTCGACTCGAAGATCACGATGGCGCTCTCCCCTGAGGCCGATGGCACAGCACCTGTCAGGATCTCTTCCGCCCGCTTTGGATCGTTGAAGGCGATGATGCCGAACTCTGAAACGTGGACATACTGATTGGTCGCACCCCGGGCATTCTTGCCGGCATACACTGCCGAGTCATTGGCCCAGCCTAGGGCGCTCTGGTTGTCCTCGGTCAGTGCGTCCCGTAGCTCTTGGGGCAGCCGATCATAGGCATACTTGACCATCTTGAGCTTGTTGGCGGCATCGTCGTGGGTCTTGTCCACGATGGAGCAGTTGGTGTCGTTGGTGAACAGTGAGGTGTCCAGCGCGATGATCGCCGCTAGGGTGGTGATGCCAAGCTGACGAGCCTTTGGGACGGCAAGGCGCTGCTCATGGTTGATGAACAGCTCATAGAGCACCACGCACTGCGCCCAGTTGGGGACGAACTTGGTCTCCACTCCCTCGGCATTCTTGATCCAGTAGAGGTTACATATCCGAACCAATGGGTCGGTGAGTAGGTCGGCAACTTGCTCGTCGGTGGCATCGTCGGGTATCCGATAGTCGGCTACGTCGATAGCTTGGTGGGTGTTCATAGATTGGTCCTACCTCTTGCCCTTGCGGATCCGGTAGAGCAGCGAGCCTTCAACCTTCAGCTCCATCTTCTCGGGTGCATCGTAGCCACACATCTTGGCTGTGCGCTCAATGGCTGATATCTTGTCCCGGTTGGTGGCCTTGGGTGACTGGGCTATTCCGGCCAGCAGTTCGAGCGACTTGGCCCGGTCGAGCATCTTGGCTTTATCCTGCTTCGCACGCTCTGTGGCCATGTATACCCGCACCCCCTTGTGGGCAACAAGGTCCACTGCCTTCCTCGCTACTGCCCTTGTGCTGCCCCGGGTGTTGTAAGCCCCCCGGTAAGCGTCCGAACCAGTGCTGCCCTTGAGGATGAAATCGGCGAACGCGATCTGCTTGGCTGATAGAGGTCTCACTTGGATTCAGGGGATGGAGGGCCGTAACGAGGGCGGACTAGGGCGAATGTGAACGCCCCGTCTATCCACCTGACGATGCTGTAGCCGCAATCGAATACGGCTGCTAGGAGATTCCAGACTGGGAGGATTGCTGCTACTGATCTGCCTAGGACTGCCCCAATGGTGAGCTGGGGGTTGTAGTATTTCTCTGTGCAGTTCTGGGTGTCTAGCTTCCAGCCTCTGACGCAGCGTCCGCTGTAGCAAATGGTGCAGATGGTGAGGGGTAACCAGTAAAGGAATACAGCGAGGAGGCTGTTGAATTCGAATGATGTGAGGAGGTGGAATATGCGGTCGAACATGATGGTCTTAATTGTTGTTGAACGTTGTGAAGGTGGGGCCGGTGGCTCCGTGGCTGATAGTGGTGCCTCCCATGGCAATGTTGTTGCCGCACTTGTTGGTGGAGGAGGCCTTGAGCTGGTTGTAGCTCAGCCACGTGGATGAATTGGTGTTTGATAGGACTCCACTGATCAGCACGTCCTCCATGGTCAAACTACCTTGTGATCCTCCCGGGGTGAGGTAGATGGCTTCGTTGCCTCCGTTGGGGATTTCGATGGAGGTGTTGGCGATGGTGAGTCCTATCCAATTGGTGCCTGATGCTGTTTCGTCGATGGCTACTCCCCGATAAAATGCTGTATCCGTTTCGCGGATGCTGCCACCAATGATCGCCACGCTGCTGAAGTCTCCGATGTAAATTCCCACGACACTCTTGATGTCATCTATTACGTTTTCCGAGCACGTCACATTGTCCGCTCCTGTGATGCGGATTCCGTAGCCTGAGTAGTATCCAACATCCCCTGTGATCATGTTGCCACGCAGCTGGATCTGCTCTGGTCGCCCGCCTGACTCTTTGACCACGATGATCCCGGACTGTTTGACCTGACTGATCACGTTGGACTCGACCATGATCTGCTTGGTATCTGCGAGAATGGCGATGCCTCTGCCCCATGCTGAGATTGCAATGGTTGCAGTTGCGCCGGATCCGCCTCCACCGGTGAACCCCACGGTGATTGCTGCAGCTACTGCGTCAGTGTGTCCGGTGCCGGAAGTGGTGATCAATACCAGCCTGACGATGCCCCCCGTCACTACTGCTGTAGCTGCTACTCCAGCCGGTGCTCCGGTCAGGGTTACGGTTGGTGCTGTCGTATAACCTGTGCCTCCTGCTGTGACTCCGATGGTCATAACATCCCTTCGGGCTCGACAGATGTTGTTCGAGATTAGCACGTCCTGACTTTCACTGCATGCGATGATGTCGTCGTCGCAGCCAAGTATCATGTTATTGGATATGACTGCGTGCAGCAGGTTCTTTGTGTTGATCCCGTCTGCGTAATTGTTGCCGACTAAGTTGTGGTGGCAGTTGAGGCCGATCATCGGATCAGTGGAGAGGTCTCTGCCCCCCCCGAACTGGAATGCAAACTCACCTGAGTTGATTACTTCATTGTCGTAGAAACTGCAGTAGTCTGCATCGACTACCACTGCCTGCTGGCCCGGTTTCCGGTAGACGCAATTGCCATCAAAGGTCATGCCGCAGATGGTCACGAATACACAGTCCTCATCGACATCCAGCACCCTCCCGCCTGTGGTTGCGGGGTGATCATAGGTGCCGTCAGATACCGCTGATGTCCCGGTATTGCGTAGCGTGCTTACCCCTTTCCCTTCCCCCTTTATTGTGATTCCGGTCAGGTTCGATATGGCCACATCTCCAAGGTAGACACCGGGAGGGAAATACAGGACAGAGTCGTCGGTCATTGCTGCCACTGCTGCGTCAATCGCTGTCCGATCATCGGTGGCACCATCACCCACTGCGCCGTGGTCCTTTACGTTGATCCACCCCAGCTCGGTCATGGTGATGTCACCTGAGCCACCACCACCACTGCTGGTGGGCGTGCCTCCCTTTGCTGCGTTGCCTCCATCACTGGGCACGTCAGGTGCTGGGCCTGCTATGGCGCGATCTCTGAGCGTCGAGCCTGAGCTGTTGGTGCTAATGGCCATTAGTTGCGGGTGTTCAGGTTTTTCCAGTGCCAGACGTGGTGAAGCTCTGGTCGCCCGCCTTCACCTGTGATGATATGGGTCTCTGGCTCCGTCCGCAGGACCATGGCTACGTCATCCCAGCACACCCACACCGTTTGCCCGTCTTGCGACCGCTCGTTTAGGTGATTTTTAATCGATTCCTCCGATTGCTTCTGCCCGGTGTGGACCCGAATTGTCTCTGCCGTCAGCTCACACAATTTCGCCACGTAGTTGTCGGCAATCTTGGTCGCAAGCACTCGGGTCAGGCCTTCATCTTCCACGACTTGGAAGCTGGATCGCTGCTCGGTGGTCTCATCGAGGATGGTCATGCCTAGGACATTGGCCAGTTTCAGGCTGCTAGGCAATGATGATTGATGCGCTGCAAAGTCTGGAGGAGCGGACACACTTCACCTAAGCAGATGAAGTGTGATGATTCGTGCAAATGCAGTTATCGCGTATCACTTTACCCGTAGCAAATCCCCCCGGCATACGTCCAATTCAAGGGTGTAATTAGCTGAGTCGGTGGCACAGGATTTACGCCTGCCGTCTGGATCATTGTATCCGGTCCAGTCCGCTGCGGTCGCGACCCGCTTGCCAAAACCGCCTGAGAGGGACCACCGACTCAGCCAATTACATGCTACGGTCCTCAGCTCTTTCGAGCACGTAGAATTAAGTCCGGTTGGTAGTAGTGTATTCAGGCCGGACACCGTAGACAGGCATTGGTAGCAGAGGAGGGATTCGAACCCCCGACTTCCAGATTATGAGTCTAGCGATCTAACCGCTGATCTACTCTGCAACAATGGCCTGTCATGCCTCCCGGGTGGCGCTCTTGCGAGGTTCGAGCCTTGGGGAGGGGTTCCAGTGGCTATCGCTGAGAGCTGGGATCAGTGACCATTCTTCGTGGTTGAGCCACTAAGATCGGATCCGCCCTCCAATGTAAACACCAAAAAGCCCCAGCCAATGAAGGCCGGGGCTTTAAGGAAAAACGATCACTGTATGCGATAACGCCCCAATTTCTGGGGCCGGCTGCCACCGTCTGCAAGCTAAAATGCAGGTGAGTTTACCACTGTCAGAACACTTTCTTCATATAGCAGTGATTTAATTATTGCTATACCGCAGCAGGTATGATCCAGATGGAGGCCACGTCAGTCACTGCTTCGCTCACAACGAGGCTTCACCTCCCAAATAACTCAGACCATGAAGTCCTTCAAGATTCTTTCCCGCCACCCCACCCTCGCCGCCGCTGTTGCAGCTGCTGGCATCGATCTCTCATACAATGAGCCTGAAGCCCGCCGCGAAATCGCCACCACCGACAAGCAGGTGCTGGAGGCCTTCATCGTCGAGAAGTATGGCGAACCTATTGTCCTGTATGTCTACGACTGCGACATCCGCCTTTTGAACACGTTCACCCCGTTTTCCAGTTGCCTGTCCGGCAGTGACTTTGGGGTGGCTGCACTGAGCACGGACGGCACCGAGATCGTTGCCACCGAGGCTTCAGTTCGATACAGCCGCAACTGCATTTATCGCGTCCAATCAACCCAATGCATTTCCAAGATTGGTGCGATCTGGGCCACCAAAGATTTCTGCTAACCCTCCCACCTGCCTGACCCCTGCCCTGACCCTAGCCCGGTCGGGGGTTTCGGGTGCCCGCTTCTGGGCATCCCTTAATCTTATGAAACAATCCCCCACCATCATCCACGCATGCCAAGTGCTGCGCTCTCGCGTTGCCTACAAGACGGCAGGTCTTCGGCTCAAAAAATCGTCCCTCATGAACACCGAACGCGACACCAAGGCCATCCAGCAGGCCACCGAGCGTTACCGCAATTCGTGGATCGATCCGATCATCGATGCCATCGAGACGGGTGACCTGAAGATGCTCAAGGATCTCACGGAACTCGAATCTGGAACCCACATCGAGTCATGAGCCAAGTCATCCCAGCCCGCCACGAACTGGTGCTGATGTTCCCACCCTCCTCGTCGTGGGACAGCGTCCCCTACCCGATGAAACGCTACAGGGGCGCACTCACCACCATCGCGGACATCCCCTTTGGATCAATGCAGAAGGCGCGAATAGTCCACCTCTGCGTTCGCCGCAACATGGAGGCAGCGATCCACGACGGAGCTGGGAACAGGGCAGCCCGCCGGGAGGTGATCATCATCACCGATCAGCTCCAGCGCATCCGCCTCGCAAGAGGCTACCATGCCACCCTTAGCGCCGTCACCTACTGGGCAGACACACCTCGCCCCACACCTCAATCTGCCCGCCCTCTCCTCATTAACCCACATGGAGACATCGAGTCTTCAGAACCCTCCCTGTAATATCATTATGACTACATCATCCCCCACCATCATCGTGTCCGCTTTGGATGCGATCACTACCACTGCCACTGAGGCAGCTATTTCCCGACGTGACGAGTTGCTTGCAACCTGCTCACGTGGACGAAGTGTGCCGACTGCCGAGTCTGCTACCAAGGCCACCGAGGTTCTGCGGGAAGTCACCACTTTCACGCGCACCATCGAAGCTGCCCGCAGGGATGCCAAAGCGCCGGTCCTAGCTCTGGGCAAGCGCATCGACGCCGTGGCCGCAGATCTGACCGCTGAGCTCACGGCTGAGTTGGGCCGTATCAATTCGCTAGTGAGCGAGTTCAATGTCACTGAGCAGCGCCGGGCTGCTGAAGAGCGCCGGAAGGCTGCTGAAGAGCAAGATCGCATCTACCGTGAAGCTGAGCAGAAACGCTTGGACGAAGCTGAAGCTGCCCGTGCTGTTGAGGCTGCTGCCAAGGCCAAGCAGGATGAGTTGGCGCTGAAGGCATCCCGGGCCAAGTCTGAGGAGCGCCGGGCTGTGCTGGAAGCGCAAGCTGCCAAGGCCAAGGCCAAAGCTGAGGCTGATGCCGTGATCGAGGCTAAGCGCATCAAGGCTGAGAAGGATCGCGAGGCGCAGGAAATGGCCGCAACCCATGTTGCCGTCGCCATGGCCCAGCCCGTGAAGGCAGCCGGCACCGCTCTGCGGATGGAGACCAAGTTCGAGATCACCGACATCTACGCATTGTTCGATGCAGTCCCCGGCATGGTCATCCTCACCCCCAACAAGGCCGCGATCAAAGCCCAGATCAAGACCCTGCCTGAGGGTGCTTCCCTCCCCGGGGTCAAGCACTGGCAGGAGGCTAAAACCACCATCCGCTCGTAATGAAATACGCACTACGCTCCATTTGGATCCGCTACAATATCACGATGAGCCATGCGGCCAAATTCCTCTCCGACTCTCTCGGTGCCACTGCCTCTGCGCATTGGAATCGTGCTCAGAAATCAACTGTCGCTTCTCTCAATGAGACGCGAGTAAACCTCGAAATACGCTAATGAAGAATCACACCCACAACCTCAAAACTCCTGCCGGCCATATCCGGCTCGATGTGCGCCAGTTCGTTGGCCAGCGCACGATACCCAAGGAGCACGTGACCAACATGACCAACTCCGAACTGATCGCTGAGATCAAAGACGAGACGGGTGATCTGGTTATCCAGAACATCCTGCGCGTGCCCGGCAAAGAGTTCGACAGCAAGGTCGTCTCCTACGGCACCACGTGGTGGGACGCTTGGAAGATTGCCCACCCCCGGCTCGCTAAGCTGTTCCGCATGGAGCGTCCTCGCGTGACCGTGGCCTCCATCACTGCCAACTCCTTCTACCCATCCCTGCGCGTGCCCAATCACAAGGCATTCGTGCAGGTAACGCTAGGTAAGCGCACGGGGACTCTCGATGACTACTAAGGGAAAACCACATCACAATCAGAAGGGCACGGCACCCCGGGTCCGGCTGGGTGGTGGTCCGTTCATCGACGTCCGCACCATGGCCAAGTTGAAGGCATGGCGCAAAAACGGAGCATCCTTTGGCGAGATCATCGACCGTCTAACAACTCTCGCGTGCGATCATGGATTCGATCCAGCAACCCTCGCGTATAACAAGAAAACCAAAAGCAAAGTCCCCAGCACTGCTAAGCAGTAACCGGGGACAATCACGTCGGTCCCAAATAAAAGACCGAGGTGAGTCATCCATAACGTCAGTTAAAATACAATCAAAATGAGTTCAGCAATTATCACTATCACCCAAATCCTTGCGCTGGTCCCCGGCCCTAAGGGCAAGGCAACTTGGATCAACGAGGAGTTCGACGCTCTCGTCTCCTTCGTCAAGCAGGACGACAAGAAGGCGGACATCATCCTCCACGACACCAATCAGCCTCAGATCCAGATCGCGGCTACCGTCTGGGGTCGCAACTGCCAGAGCTACCACGGCACGGTCTGCCACCTCAGCGGCGCTGGCATGTCCCGCACTGAGTTCAAGCAGACCCCTCAGGTCAGCATCGGCGAGAAAGCCGTGATCCAAGTTCTGGGGAATGCCCCGAACGGGATGGCGGCACCTGCACCTTCACCACAGACGGCACCCGCTGCCTACGTGCCTCCTGTCGCTCCTGCGCCACGCACCCACGCACCCAAGCCCATCCACGGTGCTACGGTGGGGATGGCCATCAATCAGGCCTGTGGCTTGATCAAGGTCACGCTGGGTGGCATGTCGGACACCTCTGCATTCGGCTACCTTCAGTCGTCGGCCTTCTCGAAGGACATGCATGGGCTGGCCAGTGACATCCTGCGGGTGTCAATGCACCTTGAGGCTGGTAACCTTGCCCCGAGTGCGAAGGTTCGGGAAACGGCTCCTGCTCCTGCTCCGGCTCCTGCTCCTGCTCCTGCTCCCTATCTACAGGATCCGAAGCCCGCATTCCCGGTAGATGACAACCTCGACGAAGACGTCCCATTCTAGTATGAACGACTCATCACATTGGTATGATCGTGAGGGCAACCCCTGTCATACCCAAGCCACCAAGAAGGGGGCCAAGAATCCTACCCGGGCCACCACCGTCCGTGACGCACGGAAACTGGACCTGTTGGGATCCACCAGCGGCATGCTCGACGTGCTCAGCAAGGACGCTCTGATCCGCTGGAAGCTTGAGCAGGTCACGAAAGCGTGCTTCGCCGACGGTCATATCTCCTCCTCATACGTCTACCTGACGCCCGAGCAATACCACGAAAAAATGGTCGATCAGGCCTTCACCAAGGTGGAGCAGGCAGCTGATGCTGGGACTCTCATTCATGCCGCGCTGGACTTAGCATTCCAAGGCGCTGAGTGGGATCACGATCAGCAGGTCTTCCTGCCTGAAACTGGATCGGTCGAACCCATGAGCACATTTATCCTGCCCACCCTCGGATGGCTCACTGCCAACGAGGTCGTGGCCACCGGATACGAGCAGGTCGTGGTCAACGACAAGGAAGGCTACGCTGGCACAGCTGACCTGCCCTACACCCGGCGCAGTGCAGTGGGTGTAGGTGACTACAAGACCCGCAAGACCAAGGTCGGAATGCCCGTGAAGGCCTACGACACGCAAGCGATGCAGATCGCCTCCTACCTCGCAGGATTGAATGACAATGTCATCCCAGAGGGTGCCGAGGGGTTCAACTTGTTCATCTCCACCACCGAACCGGGCCGTATCGAGGCAGTCTGGTATAACCAATCTGAACTCCAGAAAGCATGGGAGGCATTCAAGGCCTGCTGTGCAATCTGGCGCTTCCAGAAAAACTACGATCCTCGGATCACTTAATCCCCCGCACAGGCGGAACAACAACCCATAAAATGAAGATCCTAAAAGTAATCCGTGATAATAATTTCGTGCAAATCAAGCACGAGGTTCAAGGCTATCAAGCCGTCGAAGAACGCGACATCAAAGCGCATGAGGCTCCCCTCAAATCGTTTGACGATGCACTACAGGCACTCGCCCCTGTCGTCGTCAAATTGCTGGAGTATCCACCATCCAGCAGCTCAACCATCGTGATCAAAAGCATCTCGGTGTCCCACACCACCAAGGGCACTCGCTCCGTGGGCATCAGCTTCCGAAAGAAGCTCAACGCAACTGGCAACTATCACCCCATGAGCACCCCAATGGTGCAGTTCGATGACGCAGCTGAAGGAGAGGGCAACCGCAAGGAAGTCCACGCATCCCATGCGGCACTGATCGACCTGTCTATCGCTGAGGCCATCCGGTATTCCGAGGGTGAGCGTCAGCAGGCCTTGCTACCTCTCGACGATGTCGGAAGTCCGGTCTCGCCAGCTGATGGGGACGAGCTGCGTTACGATACCGCCCCTGCCGGCGATGATGGAGAGGACAACGTCGAGAAGTTCCCTCCTGCCAAGAAGAAGGCACCTGCCAAGAAGAAGGCACCTGCCAAGAAGACCATCGCTAAAGCCTAACCCTTAAACGCTCCCCGGGTGCGTCAACCCGGGCCTTTTTCTTTTATGTCTACTACCCACCTCCCAATCGAACGCCGTCTCTTCATTTCCCAAGCTAGTGGATGGAGTGACTTCAGGCAAATCGGTGATCGCCTCTTTGGCGTCCCCCCCGGTCATGTCCCGCTTAACGAGTGCGACAAGTTCCGACTCGTCCCAGACTACGACGTGGATCTCGATGCCTGCCATGCGGCCGAGAACCTGATGAAGGAGTCCCTCGGTGATGCCTACGCTATCACCCTGCGGATGGTTATCCGTGAGCGTTACCGGAAGGTGAACAAACCCCATTCGAGCGTCCCAGCATGGCGCAACTACAGCGCCACCGCTTCTGAGCGGACCGAAGCAATCTGCCGCCACCTCCAACCCAACCCCCAGTAATCATCATGTCCCAGACCCTAGGCCAGTTCGTCGAGTCGGCCATCTTCGACGCCAAGAAAGCGGGCAAGCAATTCCCCCGGGGAGTGTTCGCCCTTGAAGTAGACAAGCTCCATGCCGCTTGGCTGGTTCAGGACCAGTTCAAACTCGAGGAGGATTGGCCCAAGAATAAGTTCCCCCCCCCGCACGAAGCAGTGACGCAATACGCGCAGAGCATTGGCTACCCGCTCGACGGTCGATCATTCTGCGACTCCTACGGTCAAAAGGGCTGGTTAGTTGGCAAGGCCAAGATGAAGGACTGGCAAGCCGCCGTGCGTAATTGGAAATCAAACACGTGGGGCGTGCTCATCACTGCCTCCAGAGCTGCCGACAACAACAACCAAGCCCGCGACTACACCCAAGTATGACCACCGAAATCACTATCGATCCTGAGGCAGAAGAAAAAGTTCTGGCACTACGAAATCAGCGTGATGCCTTCCGCGAAGCTAAGCCCAACTGCGACCGAGTCGTCTTCATCCCGGGTGGTGGCAGCATCCCACACTGTGGAGTCGCTGACATTAACGAGGTTGGCGGACTCAACATGTTCCACTTGGCTGAACTCCACCGGAACCCTGACCACCCCATGAATGAGGTAATCGACGGGGAGTGCTCGCAGGGATGTGGGACCAAGTTACGGATGTCCCGCTTCTGGATGCCTAAGACAGCTTGCGATGAGTGCCGGGCCAAGGCCATCGAGGATGCCATGAACGATGAATGCAGAAAGGAATGGGAGCGTGTATGCCCGAAGCAACTACGTGACACCGACTCCAACCACCCGGGCTTCCCTAAGCATATCTATCGCGAGAACATCGGCTACGATGGGAACAGCAGCCTCTTCCTGTTTGGCCCCACAGGGTCAGGGAAATCACGCTGTGGTTCCCTCCTGATGAAGCGGGCATTGATGAAGCGCAAGACGGTTAACTTTCTATGGCCGGAAGAGCTGAAGGCCTATGCCAAAAGCAACAACGAGCGCCTCAAGTTCATCCGCGAATACGGATCAACCAATGTGCTGCTCATGGATGATGCGCTGCTGACTGGCGCTCAGGACGAACGCATCGCTGACTTTTTGAAAGACCTCATCGACTTCATGCAGCGCCACGGAAACCAGATGATCATCACCAGCCAGATCGGTGGCGAAGATTACGAAGAGCAGGCCAACAAATTCGGCAACATCACCAAGACCGACCGGGAGCGCATCGATGCCCTGATGCGCCGGATCCGTGAATCATTTAAGGTCATCCCCTTCGTCGCCTCATCTGCACCTGAAAACAAGGAGATGTTCTGATGAGTAAATCCACCAAAAGCGTGAAGGTCAAAGCGGTGCCGGGTGAGATCCTGCGCTACCAAGTCGAGAGCTGGGGCCGGGCCGATCTCCACCACATCGTTGACCTCATGGAGCAAGGCGGAAACGGGGAATGCGGTTGCACCGACTTCAGGATGCAATGCACGACCAACTGGAAGGAGAACGGGGGCGCGTGGGTGCTCTACGGTTTCCCGGGTCACCCTGATCCTAAGCGCACCCAATGCAGGCACATCTACTGCGCCCGCATGAAGTTCACCAACGACACTCTCAAGCTCCTGTCCAAACAGCAGGCGCAACCCCAGTCATGAGCAAAGGTGTCGGTCGGATCTGCTCATTCTACCCTGACCCCAACATGGTCAAGCAGTGCGTGGTGCAACCCGGCGCTCAGCGCCTCACCGGGGTCGTCACCGAATGCGTCAAGGCTCCTCCTCCTAAAGGATGGAAGCGCCCAGACTTTACTCTAACTGTGCGTGGCAAATCCGGTCGCACCGTCACCATCAGCCTCATCGAAAACTACGCCCAGTTCCACGCAACGTGGCCTGCATCATCCCAATCCAAATGACTACTCCGATCCAAACATTAACCAACGCCGAAATCATCGCAGAGATGTGCCGATTGTTGCGCCTCCTATCCAAGCGGGCCGACGCCGCCATGCCGGTCCATTCTCCCGATCGCTCCGCGAACAAATTGATCCTTATACAACAGGCGATTTGCGACGTGTTACGCACTCCGATCGCGGTCATGTCATCCCGAGCCCGACCTGACAACTACGTCCAAGCACGGCACATCGCGATGTTCCTGAGCCGCGAGCTGACCGAATACTCCATGCAAGATATAGCCAAATCGTTTCGCCCGACAATGAACCACTCCACGATCACTCATGGCCACAGAGCGTGCCTCGATCGCATGATGCACGTCAAAGGATTTGAGTCGCTTGTCGATGCCTGCAAACAACGGGCGCTGAAGCTAATCGACAACGCCGGCCTCCCCCTCTTCCAGCAATCGTTGTGAAAAACATTAAATCCCTATTCCCAAATGCCTCCCCTTCCTTCCTCAAACTCAACGGTCTTCCGGATGACGTGCCAACACCGAGTCCCAAGCCTAAACGCGCTGTTCGCTCTAAACCATTGGGGGCGACTAAAGTTAAAAAAAGAGATTCAAGCTTCTATGTTGTCCGGATTAAAAGCTTCCGAGTCCGATTGCTCGACACAGACAACCTCATTCCGAAGTGGCATGTTGATGCCCTCCGCTACGCTGGAATCATACCTGATGACTCGCCGGAGCTTGCCGACATCACGACGACACAAGAAAAAGTCGCCACCAAAGCCGAAGAGCGCACCGAAATCGAAATCACGCGACACCTAGAACGCCCGGCACTGTGATCACATGCATCCCAAACGTCAGGCGGCTCTATTGCTCCTTTTTCGGTCATGCAAAGCAGCACGTAATCGACACCTACCCATCCCCAACCCAAGTTCCCGCCTATCCCCGGGCCGAAACCGTGAAGGTCTTGTGCCCTCGATGTCGGCTCATCTACATCACCAAAGTGTTCACCCTCCATCCCCCATCAAAATAAGAACCAAATGAACCCTAACCTAATAGACCTCCTACAGCGCGTCCAAACTGGCCACGCGACCTGTATGTTTGCGGCGAAAGAGATCGAAGCCAATGAGGAAAAACTCCTCGGCCTAATTGAATCGGCTGCAAACCGGCTCGAAACGATACAGGAAACCGACACCACTGGGCTACAACTGGCCGCCGACATTAAGCGCCTTCGCGCAGTGTTTCGGTCTGCGAACAACACTATGAGACACGGGCCTGACGCGCCCGAAAACAAAAGCGGCGAACCACCGTTGTCTCGATAATCTGGTTCAACTTTTTTACTATGAAACCGATACTCAAATACGATGGTGACCGCGCCGAATCAGCGGCGTGCCTTTTAACAGACCTCGACGAGTTCGATGGGGAGTCTGCCGACGCCCAACGCATGATCGAAGAAGCGATGGCCTGCGAGGTTCAGCGAGTGCTCAAACGGATAACCCGGCACACGGAAAACGAAGGCGTCTACGGATGGAGGGTAGTGTTCGATTACGATAACATCCATGACGGGGCGCGGATTCTTGACGGAGACGGCCACTCGATGGCGGAGTGTTATGAGAAGGGCGAGCCGGACGATCAATTCGTGAGGGCGATAGACTCACTCATTCGCGGCCCGTTGAACAACGAGGTCAGACGCGACCCGTCGAAGGCTTAAAACCTCAACCAACCAATAAAAATGTCATACCAAAATAAAATGTCAGAAGCCGGACAGCGAGGGTCGTTGTCTGAAGTGGTTTGTTATGCTCAGATTGGCATCGACTGCTGCAATCAACCGATAATCCCAACGCGTGCCAAGCTGTCGATGCACACCAATCGGCACACCAGCACGTCAGGAAACTCGTGGGGATGGGTCGATGGTTGCTCGCTAAACATATGCTGGTCAAACGACGGCGAGAAATTCAACAGAAAAAAGGCCGCTGAACTGGTTGCTTTGCATAACACCACTATCAGACAAGAGGGCCAACCCAATGAGTAACCGAATTTCAAATACCGTCAAAGGCCCGAATTGTCTGCATAATCTGGTTCTGTCTCTGGTGCTTACTTTTCAATGGTATGCAGCGACAAAAACAGGAGGCAAGCGCATCGAATATCGCGCCATGTCCGCCTGGTGGAAGCCGCGAATATGGGAGCTAAGATCAGAGATAACGCACGTCCGATTCTATCGAGGCATGACAAAAGAGACGCTCGAATTTCTAGTGGACAAAATAGACATAGGACCGTGCCCGATCCCGAAATGGAAGGGCCAATACTACCGCATCCACTTTTCCCAGAACACTAAGCTCATCAACAAGGCGAAGCCGGTTTGATGCAGCGACTGTTCGGCACTTTATTATGACCCTTCCAAATCCATGAAACGATCCCCACTTAAACGAGGCACCAGCCAACTCAAGCGCACGCCGATCAACAAGGTCAGCCCACGGCGTAAACGTGAGTCAGCCATCTATTCCAAGGCCAAGAAACAAGCGTTCTTCGAACTGGCTGGCGATCAGTCAAACGGGGAGGACGAGCCAATTGCGCTGTGCGAACGATGCATGACAACTGCCGAATGGAACGAAGACGCTAAGCCTGCTCAGGACTGGCACCACTGGCACCCAGTTGGACAAGGTGGTCCCTACCTAGGCGGACGGATGATCTGCGTCTGTCGGCCATGCCATGACTGGATTCACCAGCACCCGGCTATTGCCCGAAAGGACGGGTGGCTCAAGTAGTTGACTTTTGACTACTCCGACCGTTCTCCTCCTGCATAGATATTGATCGATCAGAGAGTTGTTCGGGTAGCATACAACGCCAGCGAAACTCTCGCCCCCTGTCCTGTGATCGCAGGCAGGGGGCTTTTCGTTAGATCGGGAGGAACCTTTTCAGGAACGCATACACTCTGCGGAAAGTCTGACGAAACCAGCCCGGTATCTTGATCTCTCGGTTATAGGGACCGGACCCTTCCTTCATGATCGGCCGGTTGGCGTTGAACTGCCAGTAGTCCACGGCTCGACCTGTTCGAGTCTGGATGTCCAGCGTAACCTCTCGGGTGACTGCGTTACTCTGGTCTGAGTGCTCACCTAGTGCCACGTCCGTAGCCTTACCATGGCCCAACAGGACGGTGACGATGAAGATGTCCCGGCTTCCACCCTTACAGGTGATGGCGTAGCGCCCACCCGGTAGCAGTCCATCTGCTGCATAGATAGTGAGGTTTCGACACTCGTTGTTGATGTCGATGCAGTCCTCTTTGCCTCCCGGCACCACTCCTATGATCATCACACGCAGGTCAATGACTCCTGAAAACTTGACGGTGTCGCTGATACCTGCCGGCAGGACCAAGCCTCTCAGGTTCAGCGTGTAGACTCGCACATTGCCCGGGGTCCAGTCCCGGTCCCAGAACAGGATCAGGCCATTGAGCCAGATATTGCCCTCTGTGTCGCCGGTGAACGAATACAGGTTTACATCAGGCTTACCCATTAGTTGCCCCCCACCACTTTGAAGACTTGGACGCCGACGACCCAAACCAAAGAGAGCGCCCCTGCCGCACCTCCAAGCCATAAAACGCCACGCTCGAGCGCACTGATGCGACGGTCATGATCTGTCACCTGATGGACTAGACCACGGTGGCCTAAGTTCTTGTCGCCCACTAAGGCATTTTCAATCCGCTTAACGGACGCGACGAGATCGTTGTAGTTGTTATCACTCATGGTTTGTTTTGCCCCTGCTGCACCTTCAGATGCGAGTTAGCTTAGCGTGTCTCGATGCTACCTTTTTGTGGTCATCATCTAAAGATTCGTCCATGAGCTGCTCAACCTGTGCTCCAATTTCGGTGCCGACTTTGGCTCGGATCGCATTCATTCCTTCGCCAACCTTCGTAAGCCCCTTTTGCGCCCTGCTGTAAGCATAACTCATGGCTGGACTGATTACCCCATTGGCAACGGCAGCAACGCCCGAAAACGCCGGGTTGAGGCGGGCCAGCAAGCTCAATACATTCCCAGCCACAAAGAGAAAGGCCAACAAACCAGCGATGAACCAAAAGTTTCTCACCGTGTTGGCCAGCTTGCGCTCCCTGATGTAGCCGGCTTCGAGCTTGTCAGTCTGGCGCTCCACCAGCGTATGCAGCTCGGCATTGTCGTCAGCCAGATCGGCAGATCGATCCTCTGCATCCATCTGCAACCTCTCAGCTTTGCCCCGTGCGGTCATTTCGGCGCTCAACAGTCCCTCCACTATGGCTCGAGCCTTAATCGTCTCTCCTAGCGGGACAGGCCCGTTTGCTGTAGCCAATATGCTCTCAGTGTTGGTGGCCATGCGTCGCGCTACATCAACTGGCTGGGATTTCTCTGCTCCTGACAATGCCGCGACCGTCTTCACTGCTTCCAGCTGTGCCGCTCGGATCATCGCCCGCTCGTTCACCTCGATCTTTTTCTCAACCTTGGCAACTGCCTCGGCACGATCAGTGCCCCACGTCATCGGATTCCAGAGAACCTTTGTGCCTTGGGTGGCGCACCCGCCCAACAGGAGCAGTCCCACAACAGCGAGGATCTTCATTCGTTTGCCCCCTTGGTGTAGATCTGCCCAACCAGTATCTGGGTTACTGTGCTCCGAGGAACCCACCCATCATATCGAGCGTTTGAGATCCCCACTGAGATGAAATGCGTGTCATTGATTGCAGCAACTTGGTGGAGGATACGCTTACCATCCCGAGCCGACACCACGATCTGCCCCACCACAAGAATCCTGCCATCGGCTGGCGCGTAGATGGGGATTACTGAGCTGTCGATAAGTGGCTCCATTGAGCCCGTAGGATTGACGCTTCCGAACGACCCGCCCGGGATGGCACCTGCCCACTCCCTAGCAATTGCAAAGCCCTGCTCGTAAGTTACAGCACCTTTGGGTGCACGACCTTTCTCGAGCCCTGTGTTGCGCTCCGAGTCACCCTTGCCGCAGCCCGTGATCAGCATCAGCCACAGCAACACGCATGTGACGAAGAGGCTGACTATACAGGCTCTTAAGAGGTCGGAGCATTTCATGGCGCAAGTAGCAATTCCCACCGCGCAGTTGCGATGATGTTCAGCGCGTTAAGCGCAGGCACCCCGGCTACGAACGCAGGATCATCCGACCTGATAGCACCCTCTGCTGTTGCCATAGCCACAAACGCCTTAATCTGCCATTCGTCAGAGCCAAACAAGGCTGCTAATTCCGCATCCGTAAGCCTGCTGATAACCGTTCGCGTTGATTGCCGAGCGACGGCGGCGGCAAGCGCGGGCGGGTTGGCAAGATCGGCTTCGACGTTCGCGGCAGTAGCTTCACCGTTGGCTGGCATACCGATGCGTTGGCCGCTCGGCGTTTGGATGATGTAACTCGCGCCGTCGATTTCGACTACGGTCCCAAGAGCGCAATCAAATGGCTCAAATACTACTTCTTCTTCAATTTCTTCGCTCATATTAAACAGGTGTTGAGATTTGGTGGCCTTTGACAAAGGTGCGAACGACCATCGTCCCGTCGGACTTGGCCCAAAGGTTCGCAGTAGCGACCTTGCGAGTTGCGAGAGTGGCAGGATTAACCCCGGCTGAGAGTGCTCCACTAGCGACATACGTGGTGAGTGCTCCCGTTGCGGAGCCGACGGAGGTGGTAGGCGTTCCGCTCGCGGGCACTTGCTCGATGCTGTCAATGACCGTAGTGCCTACGTTGATGACTGGGCCACCGAGGATCTGCTCACCACCGGCGGCGCTGGAGTCGGTGTTACCGATGACCATGAAATCGTTTTGCCCAAGTGCAGGAACAGGCGTGATACCCAGCAATCGGCGGGACATGCGGCCTAGACGGTCGCCGGTGGCGAGAGCTGGCTGGTAGTAGGGGTCGTCGATCAGGCCCGCTGGCCGGAAGGATATGCTGCGAAATTGCACCACGTCATCGGCTTCGAACGAGCCGAACCTAAAGTAGGCCCGAGACTTCCCAGAATTCGTATCCAGTAGGGTAAATTCGACGTCTCTTTTAGTCCATTCGGTCACGGGGGAAAAGGTCACGCTCGATCCGATACTCCACGCGGGCCCATCGTAACTTTGGACAGTCGCGGTCGCCCCCCCAGACCCAGAGCTTCCAGAAATATAGCGGTGCTCAAAGCTCATTAAGACCTTCTCACCAATTTTGATCCCGAGGGTCCCCATACTGCGTGCGGTTGACGCTCGCGTTCCCGCCACCCCCCCCCCGGACGCGGTGAGTTGTAGCGTTGAGCCGGTGGCGGCAATCGCACCAACGCCGACGGGTTCCCACGCATCAATAGTGCTTGAAAAATCGGACGAATACACAGGGGCCGCGCTACCCGCCTTAGTCGCCCACGTCGGCAGCTCGCCGGTGGTGCCCCACGTTGCGGACTCGGTGCTGCTGAGTGCGCCAATGATAGCACGACCGTAGGGACTGCGACCGGCTGGCCAGTCGTATCCAGCTAGGACGTAGGTAGTGGCGAGAGTCGTGGGCATCCAGTTGGGAACAGTGCCTCCTGTGGTCCGAGCAAACTCACTGGTGATGTCCACGCCGTTCGCGTAGATCAATGGGTCTGTTGTGCTGTCTCCTTCCGTGAAACTTACTTCCAGCCTGACGCGCTGACCGGAGTAATCAGCCCGGAAATTCGCATACCTGAAGTCAACGTAATCTCCCCCGACTGCACCTGTTTGCCGGATAGCCAATATCCCCGTCGTGCCAGAAACTACATACAGAGAATTTGCTAATGATATTGAAGCGTGCGATGCCGACGTGGCGCTGCTCGAAAAGACCGCAAGATGCGCGACCACTGATGGGTTGCTCGTCGGCACATCCACCACTGCCAAAGACGTCATCGGTAAACCGGCCACCGCGCCAATCGCACCCGGCGTGAGGATCTCGCCCCGGTTCGCCGTCGCGCCGTCGCTGATGCCGTAGCCTGCCATTTGCCGGGCGGCGAATTGCGGGCCGACCACGTCCTGAAGCCCAATGCGGTCCCGCATCTGTTCCTGTGATGCCGATTGCATGAATG
>Ga0222655_1000098_pt1 | contig 43610 bp, 42 predicted proteins | sample AntAcemetagen423_FD_179857 | JGI IMG/M metagenome (GOLD analysis project Ga0222655, IMG submission 179857) | Saline water microbial communities from Ace Lake, Antarctica - #423 | ecosystem: Environmental > Aquatic > Non-marine Saline and Alkaline > Saline | place: Antarctica: Ace Lake... | reverse complement strand
GTTCTAATACTCTCATCAATTTTAGGAATGATGGTAATGATTAGCTCAAACGACCTTATGGTTTTCTATATTGGTCTTGAACTTCAATCTTTAGCTTTATATGTTTTGGCATCATTTAATAGAGATCAATTAAAATCATCAGAGTCTGGACTTAAATATTTCGTTTTAAGTGCTCTCTCATCTGGTTTATTATTATACGGATGTTCTTTGATATATGGATTTTCAGGGTCTACTAATTTTGATGTTATTGGAGATACAATGAGCTCCTCACATTATGGTTTAACATTTGGAATAGTTTTTATCCTTGTTGGTTTGGCATTCAAGATATCAGCCGTACCATTTCACATGTGGGCACCAGACGTATACGAAGGCTCTCCAACTGTAGTGACTTTATTTTTTGCTATTGTGCCTAAAGTTGCAGCACTTACAGTATTTATAAGATTTTTATACATACCATTTGTCAATATGATTGAACAATGGCATCCTATATTAATCTTTTTATCAATTGCTTCCATGATCTTCGGTGCGATCGCAGCAATAGGTCAAAATAATCTTAAAAGACTAATTGCCTATAGTTCAATAGGACATATGGGTTATGCGCTAGCAGGTTTATCAACAGGCTCTAATGAGGGAATTCAAGGTTCAATAGTATACATCACTATATATTTGTTTATGAACCTTGCATTTTTTTGCTGCCTGTTAATGCTTAAGAGAAATGATGAATATTTTGAAACTGTTGATGATTTATCAGGATTATCAAAAAACCATCCAATATTATCTTTATCATTGCTTGTTATTTTATTTTCATTGGCTGGAATTCCTCCGTTAGCTGGTTTTTTTGCTAAATTTTATGTTTTTAAAGCCGTTATAGAACAATCAATGTATTTTTTAGCGATTGTTGGTTTGTTATCAACAGTAATAGCTGCATTTTATTACTTAAAAATAATTAAAGTTATTTATTTTGATGAGGAAAAAGAAAGTTACGATAACGACCATAATATTTGGTTAAAGATGTCACTAACTTTTTCAACATTATTAATTCTTTTATACTTTATCTTTCCTAGTCAATTAGTAGAAATTGTATCTAGAATTAATATTCTTTGATGAAATTAAAAAAATTTAATTTTAAAACAGTAAATAGCACAAACAATTTAGCACGTAAAATAATACTTAATTCTAAAAGTAAATTTGGAATTGTAATATCGGAAAAACAAAAAAAAGGCAGGGGCCAATATGGGAAAAAATGGATATCTCCTAAAGGTAATCTTTTTGTAAGTATTTTTTTTCCTATAGACAAACTAAATATAACGTTAAAACAGTTAACAAAAATAAATTGTTTATTAGTTAAAAAAACTATTTCATTATTTTATAAAGGGAAAATAGCAATCAAAAATCCGAATGATTTATTAATAAACAAAAAAAAAATCTCAGGAATATTACAGGAAATTCTTTCAAAATGTGATCAGAAATTTATCATCATAGGTATTGGCTTAAATTTGATTAAAAGTCCAAACATAATTAATTATCCAACTATAAATCTTTTAGATTTAACAAATACCAAAATTACAACAAATTATGCTGGATCAAAGTTAATAAAGATTTATGAAAAATATATTCCAATGTTGTCAAAAAATAATATAAAAAATATGTATAAAATTTTAAAATGATTATCGTAGGTGATATAGGAAATACAGAAACTAAAATTTGTCTAATTGACAAGCACAATAAGATTATTAAAAAAATAAATCTTAACACTAAAAGCATGAATCAATCTTTACTTTTAAAGTCATTTTCCAAACTAAGACTAAATAAAATATCTATTAAAAAAGTTTTATTTTGCAGTGTTGTCCCAAATTCATTTGATAAAATAAAAAAATTTTTTAATCAGAAATACAAAATAAAAATTTATGAACTTAAGGATTTAAATTTAAAAGAACTGATCAACATTAAAGTTAACTATAAGCAAATAGGTTCAGATAGATTGGCTAATGCCATAAGTGTTATTAATGAAAAAAATAACTATATTATTTTAGACTTCGGTACAGCAACCACTTTTGATGTTTTAATCAAAAAAACTTATCATGGAGGTGTAATTGCACCGGGTGTTAAATTATCTTTAAATACATTGTCTGATAGAGCTAGTTTAATCCCAAATATTAATCTAAAAAAACCCAATAAAGTAATAGGTCTAAATACTATTAATGCCGTTAGGTCTGGTTTTTTTTGGGGATATGCAGGTTTAATTGACAATATTGTTAATTTAATTAAGAAAGAGACAAAGAAGTCCTTTAAAATAATAATTACTGGGGGATTTTCTGATTTGTTTAAAAAATCAATAAAAACGAAAGTTACATTAAATAAAGACATTACAATTAACGGCTTAATTAAAGCTGCAATTCTAATTAAATAAATATGAAAGATGAATTATTATTTTGCCCTTTAGGGGGCTCGGGTGAAATTGGAATGAATATGAACCTGTTTGCTTACGGTAAACCAGGAGAGCATAAGTGGATAATGGTAGATATCGGAGTTACATTTGCTGATGATTCAATTCCAGGGGTTGATTTAATTTATCCTGATCCTGGTTTTATAGTTGATAAAAAAGAAGATTTATTAGGAATTATTTTAACTCATGCACATGAAGATCATATCGGTGCAATTGCTCTTTTATGGCCACAGCTTAAATGTAAAATTTTTGCAACACCCTTTACAGCAGTTTTAATTAAAGAAAAATTTAAAGAAAAAAATATTGATGTTACTAACTATTTAAAAATCGTTCAGTTAAACGGAACAGTTAATTTAGATCCATTTAAAATAGAATATATAACATTAACTCACTCAATATTGGAACCGAATGGTCTTAGAATTGAAACACCGGCAGGTGTAATTCTTCACACTGGAGATTGGAAAATTGATCCAGAACCATTAATTGGTGAAAAAATTAACTCTAACAGACTTAAAGAAATTGGCAAAGAAGGTGTCCTTGCTATGATTTGTGATTCAACAAACGTATTTAGCATGGGTAAAGCTGGTTCTGAACTAGATGTAAGAAAGAGTTTATTAAATATCATGGGCAGCCTTAAAAAAAGAATTATTATGGCTTCCTTTGCATCCAATGTGGCTCGTATGGAAACTGCTTTTTATTGCGCAGAGAAAACAGGAAGGCAAATATCTTTAGTTGGTAGATCTATGCATAGAATTTTTAAAGCAGCAAGACAATGTGGTTACTTAAAAAATGTTATTGAACCAATAGATGCAAGAGAAGCTAAGAAAATTTCTAGGGAAAAAATTGTTTATCTTTGCACAGGAAGTCAAGGAGAGCCAATGGCTGCATTAATGAGAATTGCTAGCTATACACATCCAGATGTTTTTATTGAAAAAGATGATGCTGTTATCTTTTCATCAAAAATTATTCCTGGTAATGAGAAAAAATTATATAAATTACATAATCAATTAGTTAAAGATGGTATTGAGGTTATTTCGGAAGAAAGTGAATTTGTTCACGTTTCAGGTCATCCTAATAGGGATGATTTAAGAGAAATGTATGATTGGGTAAAACCACAGTGCGCCATACCAGTTCATGGTGAACATAGGCATATGATTGAGCATATGAAGTTTGCACATGAGATGAATGTACCAAATCCAGTACAAGTGGAAAATGGTGATATTGTAAAACTATTTCCAGGTAAGCCCCATGTATTTGACAAAGCACCGAGTGGCAGACTTTATCTTGATGGCAATATGAGTGTTGAAGAAGACTCTCAATCAATCAAAGATAGAAAAAACTTAAGTGCTAACGGTTATATGGAAGTAACAATTTTAATTTCTCAAAAAGGCAATATTCATAAAAGACCTGTCCTTACATTTAGAGGTATTCCAGTTTATGATGTCGATGAATTTATTTATGGGCTAGAAGAAGCTATAGAAAAAACAGTGAAAACTTTTTCTTTAGGTAGTAAAAAACAAGAATATAATTTAATTGATGCTTTAAAAATCACCTGTAAAAAATACACTAAAGAAATGACAGGAAAAAAACCTTTCACTAATATCAATTTAGTAAAGATTTAAATGAGCGCTACAGGACTTGCAATTATCTATATTATTATATGGTGGGTAGTGTTTTTCGCTATATTACCAATAGATGTTAATAGAAATAAAACTATCAAAATTGAAGGTGAAGATGCTGGATCTCCAGAGAATCCTAAAATGCTTAAAAAGTTAATTTATTGCACTGGTATAACGTCAATTATATTCATAATAATTTATATATTAATTAAATATGATTATTTAAATTTAAGAAATATAATTAGTTAAAATGTACATTTCAAAATCATTTATACCAATTTTAAAAAATAATCCCTCTGAAGCAAGAATAAAATCACACCAACTAATGTTGAGAGTGGGTATGATAAAACAATCGTCCGCTGGTATTTATTCTTGGTTGCCTCTAGGCTTTAAAGTGATGAAGAAAATTGAACAAATTGTAAGAGAAGAACAAAATAAAATTGGTGCTCAAGAAATACTAATGCCAACTATTCAATCTAGTGAAATTTGGAAAGAAAGTGGGCGTTACGATGATTATGGTGACGAGATGTTAAGAATTAAAGATCGACAGGATAGAGAGATGTTATATGGGCCAACAAACGAGGAATTAGTTACTGATATATTTAGATCAAGCATTAAATCGTATAAGTTTCTACCTCAATTATTATATCATATCCAATGGAAATTTAGAGATGAGGTTAGACCAAGATTTGGAATAATGAGATGCAGAGAATTTTATATGAAAGATGCATACTCATTTGACATTAATGATGAAGAAGCGGTTTACTCATATAATAAATTTTTTCTATCTTATTTAAAAACTTTTAAAAGATTAGAGTTAACAGCAATACCGATGGCTGCTGATACAGGACCTATCGGTGGAAACCTTTCTCATGAATTTATCATTTTAGCTGATACAGGAGAAAGTAAAATTTTTACAGATAAACGAATTTTTGATTTAAATAGCGATGGTTCTGTTCTTGAAAAAAAATCACTAGAAGATTTGAGAAAAAAATATGAACAATACTATTCTGTTACTGATGAAAAATTTAATAAAGAAAAATTTGAAAAAGAAGTTTTAGAAGAAAATAGATTGATTACAAAAGGGATTGAGGTAGGGCATATATTTTATTTTGGAGACAAATATTCAAAACCCCTAAACGCAGCAGTAGACCTACCAGAAGGTAAAAAAGATTTTGTTAAAATGGGATCTTATGGAATTGGTGTTTCAAGATTGGTTGGAGCAATTATTGAAGCCAAATATGATGCTAAAGAAGAAATTATGAAATGGCCATTTGCCGTAGCTCCTTATGAGCTTGCAATTTTACCAATGATTAACAAAAATGATACCACAGCATTAGATAACTCAAAGAGAATTTTCAAACATTTTGAACAAAATAATATTGATACAATTATTGATGATATGGATGAAAATCTTTCATCTAAAATCAAAAAATTTAACTTAATAGGTGTTCCTTATCAAATTATCATTGGCAAAAAATCTGAGGGAGATTTATTTGAATTTAAAGAAATTGGAAAAGATCCTCAAAACTTAACTTTAGATCAAATAACAAAAATTTTAACTAAGCAAAAAAAAAAAAATTGATTTCTACATTAGAAAAAGAAATTACATTTAGATATCTTAAGACCAAAAAGAAAGATGGGTTTTTAAATATTATTTCAATCTTTTCTTTTATTGGAATAAGTTTGGGTGTTGCCGTTTTGATAATTGTAATGTCAGTAATGAATGGTTTTAGAACTGAACTTATTAATAAAATTGTTGGTTTTAATGCACATGTAACAGTAAAATCTTATGGAAACTCAATTAGTATAGATAAAATTAATAATCATGAGTTAGAAAAGATTTCCGAAGACCTTGTATTTAGTAATTCTGGAGAAGGCATCATAATAAGCAAAGAATACACAAAAGGCATAGTTTTAAGAGGCTATAACGAAAAAGATTTTATAAAACTCAATGTTGTAACAAAAGGACAATTAACTGGAGATGCTAATAATCTTAATCAAAATAATATTTCAATAGGAAGAGAGTTAAGTTTTGATTTAGATTTAAATATTGGTGATAAAATATCAATCATGTCTCCATCTGGAATAGAAACAATTATTGGTAATTTGCCAAAACAAGAAGTCTTTATTGTAAGTTCAATTTTTGAAAGCGGATTAGCAGATTTTGATAGCAATATAGCTTTTGTTAACCTCGACAAACTTGACAATTTTTTTGATTATAAAAAAGAAGATAGAAACTTAGAAATTTATTTAAAAAATCCATCTAATATTACCGATGTTAAAATCATAGTTCAAAAAATATTTAATGATGAATTTGTTTATACTTGGGCTGATATGAATAGTTCATTATTTTCAGCATTAAAAGTTGAGAGAAATGTTATGTTTATAATTCTGTCACTAATTATTGTTGTAGCGGCCTTTAATATAATTTCGGGTCTTACAATTTTAGTTAAAAACAAAACAAGAGATATAGCTATACTTAAGTCTATAGGAGTTTTAAATAAATCGATTACTAAAATATTTTTTTTAGTAGGTGTTACAATTGGAACTACGGCTACTATATTTGGAATTTTTTTAGGGGTAATGTTTTCTTTTTATATTGAGAATATAAGAGAGTTTTTAAGTTCCGCATTTAATATCAGCTTATTTCCAGAAGAAATTTATTTTTTAAGTAAAATGCCAACTGAAATAAACCCAACTTCAATTTTGATAATTTCTGCATGCTCAATAGGTATAACGATAATTGTTTCAATATATCCAGCAATAAAAGCCTCTAAACTTGATCCCGTGCAAGGTTTAAAATATGAATAATCTAATTTCATTAAAAAATATTTCTAAATCTTTTTCAAATAACAAAAAAATAACAGTATTAAAAAAAATAAATTATTCTTTTACCCAAGGTAAAATATATTCTTTGATGGGTCCATCTGGTTCTGGAAAGTCGACATTGCTTAATATTCTATCAATGATTGATAAACCAACTAATGGAACTTTAACAATTAACAATAAAGTGATTAATTTTTCAGAAACAGTTAATAATGATAAAATTAGATCTAAAAAAATTGGGATAATATATCAACAAAATAATTTGCTTTCTGATTTTACAGCGTTAGAAAATGTTTACTTGGCTAATTTGGCTCTCACAGATAAAAAATATGACGCTATAGATAGAGCTAAAATAATTATTAAAAAAATGGGCCTATCATCAAGAGAAGATCATTATCCATCGGAATTATCTGGGGGAGAAATGCAAAGAATTGCAATAGCTAGAGCCTTAATTAATGAACCTGATATTATATTGGCAGATGAGCCAACAGGAAGTCTTGATCAAGCTACCGCAAAAGAGGTTTTTAACATTCTCTATAATTTAAAGAATAAAAATAGATTAATAATTTATGCAACTCATAATAGATTTTTTGCCAATATGGCAGATTGCAAATTAGAAATGACTGATGGTAATATAAAAACTATCAATGCCAGATTTACATAATAAAGAATTTAATCATTTTAAAATTCACACACAATATTCAATTTGTGAAGGTGCGATAAAAATTGAAAATTTAAAAAATTTTTGTAAAGATAAAAAAATAAGTTCACTCGGTATTTCTGACACTAGAAATTTATGTGGCGCACTAGAATTTGCTGAAAATATTTCTAAAGCCGGAACTCAACCCATTATAGGTACGCAGATTAATTTTAAGTTTGAAGACACGACTGGCTTATTGCCATTAATAGCACTTAATGAACAGGGTTATAAGAGAATTATTGAATTATCCTCAAGATCATATTTGGAAAATGATGCATTGTCAGAACCACATTTAAATATTAAAGAATTATTTAATAATAATGAAGGCGTGGTTCTCTTATCTGGAACAATTCACGGTTTGTTTGGAAAGTTATTTGAAAAAGGAAGACTCGATGAAATAGCCAAATTATATAAAAATTTATTATCAGAATTTAATGAACATTTTTATCTAGAAATACAAAGACATGGTGATCAAAATGAAATTTCATTTGAAAAATTTAATTTAGAACAATCATCTAAAATTAAAATACCCATTATAGCAACAAATGAAGTTTATTATTTAACACAAGACATGCACGAAGCTCATGACGCACTAACTTGTATTGGTCAAAAAACTTATGTGAATGAAAAAAATAGAATCAAATACAGTGATCAGCATTATTTCAAATCTTCAGATGAGATGGCCATTTTATTCTCTGATTTGCCTGAGGCTTTAGAAAATAATCATAATTTACCTTATAGGTGTAATTTTAGGCCACAATTTTCAAAACCTGTATTACCCAATATAAGCTCTGAAAAAGATGGTAGTGCAGATGAAATATTAAAAAAAGATTCATTAAATGGCCTAAAAACAAAATTTTTAAAAGTATTTAAAATGGAAGAAAATAAACTCAACACAGATGAAAAATTTTTGACTTATAAAGATCGTTTAGATCATGAATTAAAAATTATCATTGAAATGAAGTACCCAAGTTACTTCTTAATTGTTTCTGACTATATTAAGTGGGCTAAAAATAATGACATACCAGTTGGCCCTGGCAGAGGTTCTGGAGCGGGATCTCTTGTTGCATGGTGTTTATCAATTACCGATGTTGATCCAATAAAATTTAACCTGATTTTTGAAAGATTCCTAAACCCTGATAGAGTATCTATGCCTGACTTTGATATAGATTTTTGTGAGGAAAAAAGAGATCTTGTTTTTAAATATTTAACTACAAAATATAAAGACAGCGTTGCCCATATAATTACATTTGGAAAATTAAAAGCAAGAATGGTTATAAGAGATGTTGGTAGAGTTTTAGGTTTACCTTATGGCTTTGTTGATAGTATCTCTAAAATGATACCCTTTGATCCTTCACGACCACAAAGTTTAATAGAGTGTATAAATAATGAACCAAGACTTCAAAAACTAATAAATGAAGATTCTCGTGTTAAAAAACTAATTGATCTTTCATTAAAACTAGAAGGACTTAATAGAAATGTTGCAACACATGCTGCAGGCGTTGTTATAGCTGATAGAAAATTAACAGAAATAGTTCCTTTATATAAAGACGCTTCTGCAGATCTTCTATTACCCTCCACTCAGTTTGACATGTATTCAGCTGAAAATGCTGGATTAATTAAATTTGATTTTTTAGGTTTAAAAACTTTAACTGTTATAAACAGAACTCAAAAATTGATTAAAAAAAATGTTAAAAACTTCAATATTGAAGAGATAGATTTTGATGATCAAAAAGTTTTTGAGCTACTTTCATCGGGGAACACAGTTGGGTTATTTCAAGTAGAGAGCGCTGGAATGCGCGAAGCATTACTACAAATGAAGCCTAATCACATTGAGGATATCATTGCTTTAGTTGCTTTGTATAGACCGGGTCCAATGAGCAATATTCCTGTATACAATGATTGTAAGCATGGAAGACAAACTCCAGATTATTTACATCCCCTATTAGAGGACATTCTTAAACCTACATATGGAGTTATAATATATCAAGAACAAGTAATGCAAATTGCTCAAAAATTATCCGGTTTTACAGCCGGTGAAGCAGATATTCTAAGAAGAGCAATGGGTAAAAAGAAAAGAGCAGAATTAGAAAAACAAAAACAAGGTTTTATAACGGGAGCACTTAAAAATAATATTAGCAAAGATGTAGCTGCAGGCATTTTTTTAAAAATTGAACCGTTTGCCGAGTATGGTTTTAATAAAAGTCACGCAGCCGCATATGCTATAATTTCCTATCAAACAGCTTTTTTAAAAACATATTATCCTAAAGAATTTTTTGCAGCCTCAATGACTATGGATATATCAAATCAAAATAAATTAAGTGAATTTCATGAAGAGCTTAAAAGAATAAATATTAACGTTGTAAGACCTGATATAAACAAGTGCTTTGCTGATTTTAAATTTGATGATGATAATTTTTACTATGCTTTAGGTGGAATTAAGAGTGTTGGTTTTGAAGCAATCTCTAATGTAGTTAAAGAAAGACTGATGAATGGTGCATTTAAATCAATTAATGATTTTTTAAATAGAGTTAATCCAAAGGACATTAATAAACTTCAATTAGAAGGGCTTGTTAAAGCAGGAGCTTTCGATGGTATAGAAACAAATAGACAAGCATTATTTAATTCAATACCTAATTTTATTTTGAAAACTAAAAATATTCACGAAAACAAAGCCGCTAATCAAATAGATTTATTTGGTGCGGATGAAGAACAGGATAATGAAATTATCCTAAATGTTGAAGATTGGAAATTTGAAGATAGACTTGCAAGGGAGTTTGAGGCTGTTGGTTTCTTTATATCCGATCATCCATTAAATCAATTTAAGGAAATTTTTAATGATTATAAAATCGTTGACTACTTAAAGTTTAATTCAGAAGACAATATCAAGGATGCAAATATTGCTGCTACTCTCTTAAAGATCACAGAACGAAAAACAGCAAAAGGAAACTCATATGGTGTTATAAAATTTACTGATTTAACAAGTGTATTTGAACTTTTTGTTTTCTCAGATATTCTTGAGCTTAATAGGGAAGTCTTAATTGAAGGAAACTCTCTAATCATTACTTTAATTAAAACAATTTCTAATGATGAGAATAGATTCAAAAGAATTAATGTTCAAAAAATAGCCTCTCTTAAAGATTTATTCAATAAGCCGATTGGCGAAATTATTTTCAATATTAAATCCATAGAAGATATAGACAAAATATCCGATTTATTGAAAGAAGAGGGAACAACTGAGATAAAAATTAATTTAGAAAATGAAAATAAAAATATTACCTTTAAACTTAAAGATAAACGTTTTATTGATAGAAAAGCCATAAATATCCTAAGAAACAATGATATTTCAACAATAATACAGTAAAAAAAGACTTGTTTGTTTTCTAAATAATTTGTAAATAACTCTTTAATTAAATTAACACGCACACAGTTTGTGGTTTTATACCTCCGGTCCTTAAATGGAAATTACTGTGGTGGCTTAACCGGGAATAAACATGAAAATACCAAGTCTAACTATCCAACAACTATTAGAAGCAGGAGTTCACTTAGGTCACAAGACTTTAAGATGGAACCCAAAAATGAAAAAATACATTTTTGGAAAAAGAGATTCAATACACATTATTGATTTAACTCAAACATTAGAGCTTACAAATGTAGCGCTAGAAAAAGTTTACAACACAATTGCCAATAATGGTAAAATACTTTTTGTATCAACCAAAAAACAGGCATCAGAAGCTATTGCTGAAGTTGCAAAAGAAACTGGTCAATATTTTGTAAATTATAGATGGTTGGGTGGAATGCTGACTAACTGGGGAACAATTTCTGGATCTATTAAAAAAATGAAAAAATATGAAGCCGATCTTGTTGCTGAAAACAGAGGTTTTACAAAAAAAGAATTACTAAAAATGAGCGTCAAAAAAGATAAACTAGAAAGAGCTCTTGGGGGAATTGCGGAAATGAAAAAAATTCCTGATTTGGTTTTTATTATTGATACAAATTATGAATCTTTAGCTATTGCGGAGGCGTCTAAATTGGGTATTCCAATTTGTGCCATACTAGACAGCAACTCAAATCCTGATGGAATAGATTTCCCAATACCAGGAAATGATGATGCTAGAAGAGCAATTGATCTTTACTGCAATCTAGTAAAAGAAACTATTGAAAATGCAAAAAAAGCTGCACCATCAAAAATTGAAGACAAGCCAGATGTTGATGATGTTAAATTAAAAGAGCCATCTACTAAAACCATTCAAGAAATTGACAGAGAAAAACTAGATGTTAAATTTGCAAAGAAAGATAAGGACAAATTAAACTAATATGAGTGATATAGAGAAAGTTAAACAATTACGTGAAGCAACTGGTGCTGGATTTAAAGATTGCAATCTTGCAATTAAAGAGTCTGGTGGAGATTTAAATAAAGCTGTTGAAATTTTAAGAGTTAAAGGAATTTCAAAAGCATCTAAAAAAATGTCAAGAGATGCTAAAGAAGGAGTTATAGCAACATCAGGTGATGAAAATAAAATTTCAGTTATTGAAATTAATTGTGAAACAGACTTTGTAGCAAAAAATGATGATTTTGTTTCTTTTGCCAAAGAATTGAGTGAATTAAATAATCAATCTGAATCTGATTTGGACAAATTAAAAAAATCTAAAATGTCTAATGGTGAAATTGTTGAGGATAGTTTAGTTGCTCTTATCGCTAAGATGGGTGAAAAAATAACAATCGGAAGAGTTAAGACATTTAATAATTCTGGATCTAAAAATTTTAATTACTTACATACAGTGGTAAAAGATAATTTATCCAAGCTATCTGTTATTGTGTCTCTTGAGAGTAATGAGAGTTCAGATGTAATAAAAACTTTTGGAAAACAGTTAGCAATGCATATAGCTGCATCTAACCCATTATCACTAAATTCTGATTCTATTAATAAGGATTTGTTACAAAAGGAATTGGAGCTTGTTACTGAAGAGTTAAAAAATTCTGGAAAACCAGACGATATTGTTCAAAAAATTAGCCTAGGTAAAATGAAAAAATTTAAAGAAGAAAATTCTTTATTATCTCAAGCTTGGGTAATGGAGCCTAAAAAGAAAGTTCAAGACATTGTTAACGACCTTAATATCTCTAGTTTGAAAATTAAAGATTTTTGCAGATTAAAAATTGGTGAATAAATGTTTGATGATAAAACATATAATCAAAAAATGGACAAAACCATTGAGGTTTTTTCAAAAGAATTAACATCTTTAAGAACTGGCCGAGCCAATGCCGCGATGCTTGATCTTGTTAAAGTAGATGTTTATGGGCAAGCTATGCCTATAAATCAAGTTGCAAGCATAACAACACCTGAGGCCCGAATGATTAACATCCAAGTTTGGGATGCTAATAATGTATCTTTAGTAGATTCTGCTATAAAAAAATCTGAATTAGGCTTAAATCCTCAAATTGATGGTCAGTTGATCAGGCTTCCAGTACCCGATTTAAGTGAAGAAAGAAGAGTGGAAATAAAAAAAGTAATTAAATCTATGGGCGAAAAATGTAAAGTATCAATAAGAAATATCAGAAGAGAAGCAAATGATGATTTAAAAAACCTTCTTAAGAATAAAGAAATTGGTGAAGACGACGAGAAAAAATATGAAAAAATAGTACAAACATTTACTGACAATCACATTAAAACAATTGACCTAAAAGTAGAGACTAAAGAAAAAGAAATAATGACAATATGAACCCAATTAAACATGTTGCCATTATTATGGATGGAAACGGTAGATGGGGCATTAAACACAAAAATTCAAGAAACGCAGGTCATAGAGCAGGCTTAGATACTGTTGAATCTATTATTAATGAATGCTTAAAGTTAAACATTAAATATTTAACTCTTTTCACCTTTTCAACTGAAAACTGGAAAAGACCAAAAAAGGAAATAAATTTCCTATTTAATTTATTAGAAAATTTTTTAACTAATAAAATTGACAACTTAATTAAAAAAAATATCAAATTAAAATTTATGGGTGAAATAAATAAATTACCACTCAAATTAAAAAAACTTATAAAAAATTCAGAAACCAAAACTTCCAAAAATATATCTTTACAGGTAAATGTGGCTTTAAATTATGGTTCAAAAAAGGAGTTAATCAACTCCATAAAGATGATTCATAAAAAAAAAATTAAGATAAATGAAAAAAATATTGATAAAAATTTATTCACAAAAAATATAATAGATCCTGATATATTGATAAGAACAGGAAATACACAAAGATTAAGTAATTTTATGCTATGGCAACTTGCATATACAGAAATTTTCTTTGAAAAAAAATTATGGCCTGATTTTAAAAGTAATGATTTTAAAAAAATATTAAATAAATTTAAATCAATAAAAAGAAATTTTGGATCAATTTAATGGGAAATGAATTAAAAAAAAGAATATCAACTTCAGCGTTTTTAATTTCTTTGTTGACAGCTATGTACTTCTATTCTTTTGTTATGATTATTGCCTTGATAGTTATAGCAATGATTGTTTGGATTGAATTTTATGCTTTAATATCAAAAATATTACCAAGAAATAAATTGAAAGATAAGCTGCTAAGATTTGTATTTAAAGCTATATCATTATTATATTTATCATTATTAGTTTATTTTATATTTAGTATTGAATCTTATTATCCAAATTTAAAACTGTATTTGTTGTATTCTGTTTTAGTTGCAGTATTATCTGATGTAGGAGGGCTTGTTATTGGTAAGACTTTTAAAGGGAAAAAACTTACTAAATTTAGCCCTAATAAAACAGTCTCTGGTTCTATTGGTTCATTTATTTTTTCGTTATTTTTAATACCCTTTTTTCAAGGAAAATTAATCCCTTATAGTCTTTTAATTTTAATCATAATTACAATATTAATATCCTTAACCTCACAACTAGGAGATTTATTTCTTTCTTTTCTTAAACGAAAAGCAAAAGTTAAAGATACAAGCGATATATTACCTGGACACGGTGGTTTTCTTGATAGGGTTGACGGAATAATTTTCGCAATACCAATAGGTATTTTATTATTTGTTATTTTTTAATATGAAAAAAATCGTTATCTTTGGTTCAACAGGCTCTATTGGTACATCATTGCTTAATATAATTAAAAAAGATAAAAAAAACTTTAAAATTCAATTAATATCAGCAAATAAAAACTATAAAAAATTAATTAAACAAGCTAAATTCTTTAATGTTAAGAATTTAATAATCACTGATCAAAATTCTTTTTTAAAAGCAAAAAAAGTTATTAATAACAAAAATATAAATGTTTATAATAATTTTTCAATATTCAAAAAAATATTTAAAAATAATAAAGCTGATTATACAATGAGCGCTATCACAGGATTTCAGGGATTGATGCCAACATTGGATATAATAAAATTTACTAAAGTTATTGCTATAGCAAATAAGGAATCAATAATTTGTGGATGGAACTTAATTAAAAAAGATTTAAATAAATATAAAACTAAATTTATTCCGATTGATTCAGAGCATTTCTCAATTTGGTCTTTGATTGGTAATAGCAAATATAAAAATTTTGAAAAAATTTATTTAACAGCTTCTGGTGGACCTTTTAGAAAACTTCCATTAAAACAATTCGTAAATATTACACCCAATAAAGCTTTAAAACATCCTAATTGGTCAATGGGTAAAAAAATTTCAATAGACTCTGCCACTATGATGAATAAAGTTTTTGAGGTTATTGAGGCAAAAAAGATATTTGATTTAAAATATAGCCAACTTGAAATACTAATTCATCCACAATCATATTTGCACGCTATAGTCAAATTCGATAATGGCTTAACAAAATTACTTTTACACGATACGAATATGATAATTCCTATTTTTAATTCATTGCATCAAGAAGAAAATTATAAGATGAAATCTTATCCTCTCAATATTAAAACTTTAAATAATTTAGATCTTAAAAAAATTGATAAAATTAGATATCCATTGATTAAAATAATCAATTCATTAAAAAATAAAGATTCTCTTTTTGAAACTATTATTGTGAGTGCCAACGACAGTTTGGTAAATAAATTTTTAAAAAATGAAATAAAGTTTACCGATATATCAAAAAATTTATTAAAATTTTTAAGTCGTAAAGAATTCAAAAAATTTATTAAAATTAGACCAAAAAACATCAATCAAATTGAAAAATTAGCTGATTATGTCAGTTTAAAAATTAATACTACAAGTGTATAAGATCACTATGTTTAAAAGCATTTTTCAAATTTTAACTATATTAATTTTTCTCACTTCATCTTTAAAGTCTGAAGAATTTGAGAACATCTTAATTAATGGCAATGAAAGAATTTCAGATGAAACTATACTTGTTTTTTCAGATCTAACTAATGAGCAGTTTTTAGATGAAAATTCTATTAATGACATTTTAAAAAAATTATATCAATCTGGTTTTTTTAAAGATGTTGTTGTTAAAATTGAAAATAAGAATTTAATTATTAAGGTTATTGAAAATCCAATAATTCAAACTGTATTTATCGAGGGCATTAAACGAAAAGAAACAGAAGAAGATTTGTATGATATTCTATCTCTAAAAAATAGATCTTCATTTAATCTAAATTTAATTAAAGTTGATGAGGTTGCTATTTTAAATTTCCTTAAAAATGAAGGATATTATTTTTCAGAAATTACTTCGTCATATCAATATTTAGAAGATAATAAAATTGATCTCTTTTACAAGATTGATTTAGGAGAAAAGGCTAGAATATCGAAGATTTCATTTATTGGTGATAAAAAATTTAAAGATAGCACATTGAGAAATATAATTCTTAGTGAAGAGTATAAATTTTGGAAAATTATATCTGGTAAAAAGTTTTTAAATGAAAATTTAATTAATTTTGATAAAAGATTAATGAATAATTTTTATAAAAACAAAGGGTATTATAATGTAAAAATTGATTCTTCATTTGCTAACTATTTAGGAAATAATGAATTTGAACTTATTTACAATATTGCCTCTGGAAATAAATATTTTTTTAATGACCTTATTTTAAAACTTCCTATTGATTTTGATATTAAAAATTTTGAAAAATTAACCAAAATGTTTTCTGATCTTAAAGGTCAAGATTATTCGTTAAATTCTATTGACAAAATTTTAGATGAAATAGATGACATTGTTTTAAATGAACAATATGAATTTTTAAAAGCAACGGTTGCTGAAGATATTAATAATGATTTAATTAATTTAACATTCAATATTGATGAATCTGAAAAGTTTTATGTAGAAAAAATTAACATCTTTGGAAATAACGTTACACAAGAAGAGGTTTTAAGAAATACATTTTATGTCGATGAAGGTGATGGTTTTAACGAACTATTGCATAAAAAAACTTTAAACAACTTAAAAGCATTAAATTTTTTTAGCAAAATCGAAGATCAAATTATAGATGGAACTCTAAAAAACCAAAAAATTATAAATATAACAATTGCTGAAAAACCTACTGGAGAAATTATGGCTGGCGCAGGAGTTGGTACTGGTGGTGGCACAGTTGCATTTGGTGTTAAAGAAAATAACTTCCTTGGCCGTGGGATTGATTTTGGTACAGATTTATCTATTAGTACAGAGACAGTTAAGGGTATTGTTTCCTTAAATAACCCAAATTATAAAGGTTCAAATAGATCTTTAAATTTTTCAGTAGAAAGCAGTACTGCAGATCGTTTAGAAACTTTTGGTTACGAGTCGAATAAGACAGGATTTACAATTGGAAGTGGATTTGAATATTATGACAACTTATATTTAAATCTTGGTACGTCTACTTATGTGGAAAAATTAACTACCGACAGCACTGCAAGCGCCACATTAAAAAAACAAAAAGGGTCATACTTTGATACTTTTTTTAATTACACTATTGATTATGATTTAAGAGATCAAAAATTTCAACCGACCGACGGTTTTAGAAGTAGATTTACTCAAAATCTTCCATTGATAAGTGAAAGTTATACTTTAACAAATACATATGATTTAAAATTTTATAATGAATGGCTTAATGAAAGTATTGCATCTTATGGAATTTTTGCATCAACAACAAACTCTCTTACGGGTAAAGACGCCAAGTTATCGGATAGACTCTTCCTATCTTCAAGCAGATTAAGGGGTTTTGAAGCTGGAAAAGTTGGTCCAAAAGATGGTACTGACTACATTGGTGGTAATTATGCGTTAGCATTTAATGCCGCCACTACACTACCACAAATTTTACCGAACCTTCAAAATACAAACTTCTCTCTTTTCTTTGATGCTGCAAATATTTGGGGTGTAGATTATAATAGTAGTATTAATGATGATAGTAAAATTAGATCTTCCATCGGTTTAGCTGTTGATTTTTTTACTCCTATAGGCCCACTAAACTTTTCTTTATCTGAGCCCATCACAAAGGGTAAAAATGATATAACTGAATCGTTTAGATTTAACCTCGGAACCACTTTTTAATGAAAAAAGTAGTTATAATTTTTTTCATTTATTTTTTTCAAATTAATTTTGTTATAGCAAACACATCTATAGCATTTATTGACATGGATAAGGTTATCTCATTATCAAAACCAGGCTCATCAATTATGAGTCAACTTAACACCCTTAGTTCACAAAACTCAAAAAAATTTGAAAGTGAAGCTAAAAAAATAAAAGAGCAAGAAAATAAAATAATTTCACAAAAAAACATATTGTCAGAGGTAGATTTTCAATCGAATATTAATAAGCTTAAATTAGAAATTAAAAATTATAATGATAATAGAGACAAAATTAACAATGATTTTAATAAGTTAAGAATTGATAATACGAACAAATTACTTAAACTGATTAACCCAATTCTAGTGAGTTATTCAAATGATAAATCAATATCATTGATATTAAAAAAAAGAGATCTTGTTATAGGAAAAACCGAACTTGATATAACAGATGAAATTATTTTAATAATAAATAAAGATATTAACCAATTCAAAATTCAATAAATGACAAAAGAGTTTCTCAACAAAAAACAAATTGCTGAATTATTACCACATAGAGAGCCAATGCTTCTTATTGATGAGTTGCACGATATTGAAAAACTTTCTTCAGCTACTGCTATTGTATATGTTAAGAAAGATAGTTTCTTTGTTAAGGGACACTTTCCTGGGAATCCTGTTATGCCTGGTGTTCTTATTGTTGAAGCCTTTGGTCAAGCTGCAGCTGCATTAACTGCCCATGGACTAGATAAAGAGACATATGATAATAAATTAGTATTCTTAATGGGTATTGAAAAAGCTAGATTTAGAAACCCAGTTATACCAGATTGTAAGCTAGAATTAAAAATTCAAGCTACCAGAACTCATGGAAGAGTATGGAAATATAAGGGCGAGGCTTTTGTGGGGGAGGTAAAAATGGCGGATGCAATGTGGTCAGCTACTATCGTTGATAAGAAATAATTAGCAACAAAACTTGATAATTAATAACTCTTATTTTTGGTAAAACAAAAAAGTGAATAATCCATTTTTTAAAAACCATGGCCCATTTGATTTACTTGATTTATTAAAAAATAACTATGATCTTGAATTTTCATTAACTGATATATCTAAAAATAAACACATAATAAAAGATGTTAAAAATTTGGAGAATGCTACCTCTAATGACATAACCTTTTTTCATTCTATTAAATATAAAGATTTAGCTCAAAAAACAAAAGCAATTGCCTGTATTACAAAAAAAGAATTTTTAAACTTTTTACCTAAGGACTGTATTAAAATTATATGTCCCAATGTTTTGTTTCTAACAGCCTTAGTTACAAGCAAGCTTTATCCCGATTCTGTTATTGATAATAATAACTTAGATCTAGAGATTATTGATGATAAATTTGAAAATATTATTTATGGTAAAAATACATATATTGGTAAAAATGTTTCAATAGGTGAAAAAACAAAGATTGGTCATAACACATTAATTGAAAGCAATGTAATAATTGGAAAAAATTGTATAATTGGATCTAATGTAATTATTAGAAACTCTATTATAGAAGATTATGTTCATATATTGGACGGTGCTATTATTGGAAAAAAAGGTTTCGGTTTTATTCCAAATAATAATATAAATTTTAGATATCCCCATGTAGGCTACGTTCATATCAAAAAAAATAGTGAAATTGGTTGTGGCTGTACAATTGATAGAGGCTCACTATCAATAACAATAATTGGTGAAAACACTTACTTGGACAATCATGTTCATATTGCTCATAATGTTAAAATTGGAAATAATTGCATTATAGCAGGACAAGTTGGAATTGCGGGTAGCACAACCTTAGGGGACAATGTTATTATTGGTGGACAAGCTGGTGTCTCAGGTCATTTAAAAATTGGAAACAATGTGCAAATTGGTGGTGGCAGTGGTGTTATTAAAGATATTGCAAATAACTCTAGAGTAATGGGTTATCCCGCTAAAGATTTTAAAAAATTTATAAGAGAGAGCAGATAAATGATTCACAAAACTGCAATTATAGATTCCAATGCTAAGATTTCTGATAATGTTAATATTGGCGCATACTCTGTGATTGGACCTAATGTTCAGATAGGTGAGGGTTCAATTATACACCCTCAAGTCAATATAAGTGGTAACACAACAATAGGTAAAGAGACAATTATTTACCCGTTTGCATCTATTGGTAATGACCCTCAAGATTTAAAATATAATGGAGAAGAAACAGCTCTAATTATAGGAAATAATAACAAAATTAGAGAATATGTAACAATTAATCCTGGTACAATAGGGGGTGGAGGAAAAACTATAATTGGCGATAATTGTCTCTTTATGGTCTCTTCTCACGTTGCACACGACTGTATTGTAGGTAACAATGTTATCATTGCTAACAATGTTCCTTTGGGTGGTCATGCTCAAATCGAAGACAATGTTGTTATCGGTGGTAACTCTGCCGTTCAACAATTTACAAGAATTGGTAAAATGGCCATGATTGGTGGAATGTGCGGTGTTGTCAAAGATGTAATACCTTATGGAATGGCTTTCGGTAATAGATGTGCGCTACAAGGATTAAATTTAATTGGCTTAAGAAGAAAAAATATACCAAATAAAGAAATTTTATCTTTATCTAAATCATATAAAGAAATATTTAAAACAGAAAATTTATCAGATAATTTGCTGAATCTGGATAAAAAGTTTAGTGATAATTATTTAGTTAAAGAGATAATTGACTTTATTAACAAAGATAAAAAAAGACCAATTTGCACACCTCACTCAAAATAAAAAACAAAATTATATAATGATTTGTTTAATATTAGGAGACACCGATTTTCCAAAAAAAATTATTGAAAATATAAAAATAAAAAAAATAAAATATTTTATAATAGACCTCTCAAAAAAAAATATTTTCAAAAAAAACACAAACTCATTTAGGATAAGTATTGGTCAGTTTGGGAAAATGATCCAATTAATAAAAGATAAAAAATGTAAAAAAGTTTTATTCGCAGGTAAAATAGCCAAACCAAACTTTTCATCATTAAGAATGGATATTAAAGGTTTTTTTTATTTATCTAAAATTATTAAAGCAGCTAAGTTAGGTGATGCTGCGGTTATTAAGTTAATTATTAACATTTTAAAAAAAGAAAAAATAGATGTCATTAGTTCGGTTTCATTTAATCCTGAGCTTTCACTAAAAAAGGGTAATTATACAAAAATTAAACCGAGTCTGAAAGATATAAATGATATTAAAAAGGGAAAAAACTATCTGAATAAGATTAATGGATACGATTATATCCAAGGTCTTATTGTAAGTGATGGAGTCATTATTAAAAAAGAAAATTACATGGGTACTAAAAAAATGATTCAATCCATTAAACCTAAATTGAATAATGAAGGAATACTAATTAAATTACCTAAGAAAAAACAAGATTTACGTATAGATTTACCCACAATAGGATTAGATACTATTAAAGACTGTAAGAAAGCTGGATTAAAAGGAGTTATTATGAAGCATAAGCAAAACATTTTTCTTGATAAAGAAGCATGCATTAAATTTGCTAATATAAATAAAATTTTTATTAATATAGTATGAAGAAGGTTTTTATAGTTACTGGCGAACCATCTGGTGATAAATTAGCTGCAACAGTAATTTCTAAACTGAAAATTGTAGAGCCAAATATTAAGTATTTATCTGTAGGTGGTAGAAATCTCAAAAATTTAGGTATTGAATCTATCTTTGATCAAAAAGAAATTACTTACCTTGGGTTTACTAGTGTTTTATTGAATATATTTAAAATTAAGAAAAGAATTGATAAAACTGTAGATGAGATAATAAAATTTGATCCAGATATATTGTTTAGTGTTGATAGCCCAGATTTTACATTACGTGTTGCTGAAAAAGTTAAAAAAATTAATGATAAAATAAAAACAATTCACTATGTAGCACCCCAAGTGTGGATTTGGAGAAAAAATAGGGTTAAAAAAATTAAAAAATTTATTGATCATATGCTCTTGTTGTTTTTTTTTGAAAAAAAATATTTTGATGAGGAAAACATTAAAAATACTTTTGTTGGTCATGCTTTAATTGAAGAAAAAATAAATTCTAAAAATATTTTAGATGATTTAATTTCCAAAGATAAAAAAATTATATCAATTTTTCCGGGCAGTAGAAAATCTGAGACCCATGTTCTTTTACCAATCTTGATTGATTTTATTAGACTAATGAATGATGGCAATATAATTTACTCTTTTATTTTTCATGCCACAGATGAAAACAAATCCTTTATAAAAGATAAAGTTATTCAATCTAGAATACAAAATATTGACGTTATTTCTGATGAAATTATTAAATCTCAAACCTTATCTAATTCTATTTTTGCTGTCTCTAAATCTGGTACTGTATCTTTACAAATTTGTAATGCAAACATTCCATCTATAATCATTTATAAACTAAGTTTTATTAACTTTATAATTTTTAAATTATTAGTGAATGTAAAATTTGCAAACATAATTAATATAATAAATAATAAAGAGATTATTCCAGAGCTTTTACAAAAAGAATGTAATGCTGAGGAAATTTATAATTCTGTTAAATATTTCTTAAATCATCCTGAGCAAATCAAATCACAATTAGACGCTGTGAATGAAACTCTTAAACAAATAAAATCACCAACATCCTCATCTCAAAGCTGTGCTGATATTATTATTAGTTCTTTCTGAGTAATTTTTTTTTGATTTAAATAATTTTTTTTAATCTAGCTAAGGTTTCTTCTTTCCCCAAAGAAATGATTATATCATATAAGCCTGGTCCAAATTTAGAACCCGTTAAAGCTATCCTTAAGGGTTGACCCACACTTTTGAAGTTTGTATTATATTTTTTTATTAAATCATTAATAATTAGTTCAATAGACTCTTTATTTAAAATATCTATTAATAAAACTTTGTCATTAAATTCTGAAATTATTTTTTTTGCATTATTATCTATTAGCTTTAAGTCTTCTTCATCGAATTTAACCACATTTAAAATTATATATTTTGAATTATTGAATATATCTTCTAATGTTTTTGCTTTATTTTTAAGAAAAGTTAATGAAGCTCTAATTTTCTTTTCTTTTTCTGCTGTTATTTTGTTTTTATAAATCTCGCAGTATTCAAGAAGATTTTTATAAAGCTCTTCTTCGTTAATGTTTTTAATATAGTGTTCATTCATCGAAAGAATTCGACTCATATCTAATTTTGATGGTGATTTGCCAATACCTTCAAGGTTAAAATATTGAATACTTTCATCTAATGTAAAAATTTCCTTGTCTTTGTAAGACCAACCTAATTTCAAAAGATAGTTTCTTAGTGCGTCTGGCATTATTCCTATTTTTGAATAGTCATCTAATGTTGATGCGTTGTCTCTTTTGGATAATTTTTTACCCTCTGTAGTGTGTATTAATGGAATATGGGCAAAAGCAGGAAGACTCCAACCCATCGCTAAATATATTTGTATTTGTTTAAATGTATTAATCTTATGATCGTCACCTCTAATAATATGAGTCATGTGCATTTGATGGTCATCTACGGTCGCTGATAAATTATATGTGGGAGTTCCATCATTTCTTAAAATAATAAAGTCTTCTATTGTTATATTTTCAATTTCCACATCACCTTGAACTAAATCATTCAATATAGAGGTTCCCTCAAGTTTGCTTTTAAATCTTACAACAGGTTTTATATCTTTGGGTATTTCATTTACATTTATTTCTCTACATTTTCTACTGTAGGTATAAGGAAGTTTTTTTTGTCTAGCTCTTTTTTTTTGATCTTCAATTTCTTCTGTTGTGCAGTAGCATTTATAAGCATGAGCATTTTTAAGTAATTCATTTACGATATTTATATGATCATTTATTTTAGTTGATTGTATGTACTCTTCTCCATCATGATTTATTCCAAGCCACTTTAATGATTTAATAATTTGAATTTTATGTTCATCTTTAGATCTCTCTTTGTCAGTATCTTCAATTCTTAAATGAAAGGTTCCCTTTTTATTTTTTGAATATAACCAATTAAATAAAGCGGTTCTTAAGCCACCAATATGAAGAGGCCCTGTAGGAGATGGAGCAAACCTTGTTGCTACTTTTGACATTAGAGATTTTTAGACTATTTTCCTAGAAGTTTCTATATAAAGATACGAGAACACCTTGAACTTTTACTCTATCTGGGCCAAATATTTTAGTTTCATAGTTTCTATTGGCACTTTCAAGGGCCACTGTTTTACCTTTTCTTCTAATTCTCTTCAGCATTGCTTCATGTTCATCAATTAAAGCTACAACAATTTTTCCATTATCTGCTGTATCAGTTCTTCTAATGATCACTGTATCTCCTTCATTAATACCGGCTTCAATCATTGAATCACCCTGAACTTTAAGACCAAAATATTGACCATTTTTTTCAAGATTACTTGGTAGGGGTATTCTAGAGACTTCATTTTGAATTGCTTCTATAGGTGTACCTGCAGCGATGGTACCTAGCACAGGTATTTCCATTAGATCTGAGTTAACAATTTCCGTGTCTAATCCACCCTTAATAACACTTGGTGAAAAACTATTATAAATATCATTTGCAGAAGCTGTTTCTGGTAACCTTATAACCTCTAAAGCTCTTGCTTTGTGTGCTAGTCTTCTAATGAACCCTCTTTCTTCTAAGGCACTTATTAATCTATGAATCCCTGATTTTGATTTTAAATTTAACGAATCTTTCATTTCTTCGTATGAAGGCGATACACCAGAGGCTCTCAACTTTTTGTTGATAAATAAAAGAAGGTTTTTTTGTTTTTTAGTTAGCATAAGAACAAATAAAGTACAAAATCTGTTCTACAAGTGTTCTTCTATTTCAGCAATAGTTAAAAAGTGTTTAAAAATAAGGTTTATTTTACTAAAGAACTGAAAAAATAGAATTATTGTCCATATTTTTTAAAAGTGATTCACCAATTAAAAAAGTTTTAATTTCTGTTTTGTTCTTTAGGTCAAGGAGTTCATCTTTTGTTTTAATGCCACTTTCAGAAATAATGGGCCCGCTGTGATTAATTAAAATATTATAAATATCATAAGTTGTATTAATATTTGTTTTTAAAGTTTTAAGGTTTCTATTATTAATGCCAATTAAAGCGTTTTTAAAATTTAGAGCTTTTTTTGCTTCTTCAATTGTATGGACTTCAACAATTATTGACATGTTAAATTTTAAAGCTTCTTCATATAAATCGCTTGCTAGGTCATCCGAGACACCAGCCAAGATGATTAATATCGCATCTGCACCATAGCTTTTTGCAAGCGGCACTTGAAATTTATCAATAAAAAAATCCTTACAAAGCACAGGTAAATTTATTTTTTCTTTAACTTTACTTACATGAATTAAATTACCTAAAAAAAAATCTTCCTCAGTTAAGATAGATAAGCAAGTTGCATTATTTTTATGATAAATTTGGGCAATCTTTATTGGGTCATAATCTTTGATAATTATACCAGCAGAAGGGCTAGCTTTTTTTATTTCTGCAATTAATGAAATTTTATTATTATTAATATTATGTTGAATTTTTTCTTTAAAGTCTAAGAAGTGAGAATTTTGCTTAATTATTTCTTCTAGCTGAATAATAGATGTAGTTTTTTTTAACAAATCTATTTTATTAATTTTTTTCTGTATTATTTTATTGAATATATTTTCAGTCATTTTGTATTTTTTGTAGATGCGTAAATGCTTTGCCTGATAAAATATGCGATCTAGTAAATTCATAGGCATCTTTAAATTTATTATATTTTTCACAAACAATTAGTGCGGCTGAAGCATTCAAGCAAACAGCTTTTGAGAAATCATTATCTGCTCCTTTGAATATTTCAATTATTTTATTTGCATTGAATTTAGCATCATCACCAATCAAGTCTTCAAATTTATTAGCATTAATATTTAACATTTTTGGGTCTATAATTATTTCTGAAATTATTCCATCTCTAATCTGAACAACATTTGTAATATCATAAGGTGATATTTCATCTAAGCCATCATTACTATTAACTATCCAGGCAAATTTAATATTTAAATTTTTTAATGCTTCTGCAAATATTTTAAGTAATTTTTTATCATAAACACCTACAACTTGTCTATTTACTAACGCTGGACTGCTAAGTGGACCTATCATATTAAATATAGTTCTTTTACCTATTTTTTTTCTTGATGGACCAACATGTTTCATAGCATCATGGTAGTTTGGAGCAAACATAAATCCAAAATTATTTTTTATTATTTGATCTTCAATTTCCTTGGGCTCTAAATTAATATTTATATTTAAGGCTTCAAGGACATCACCTGAACCACATTTTGACGAAACAGCCTTATTGCCGTGTTTTGCAACCTTTATATTCATGCTAGCAAGTAATAGGGCAGAGGCTGTTGATATATTTAAAGTATCTTTCCCATCACCACCTGTACCACAGGTATCAACGCAATTTTCCACGTTAACTCTTCTTGATTTTTTTCTTAAAGTATAAACTCCTCCGGCAATTTCATCTGAAACCTCGCCTTTATCAGATAAAGCAGTAAGAAAATTAATAATTTCATCTTCTGATGGTTTCCCACTCATTAAAATTTCAAACGCTTCTTTACTTTCATTGAAGCTTAAATTTTCTTTATTTTTAATTTTATCTAAGAATTGTTTCACTATATTTTGTAATTAATAAAATTTTTTAATATTTTAATACCAATTATAGTTTTTATACTTTCAGGGTGAAATTGCACACCATGAATATTATATACTTTATGCATAATGCCCATAATAATCCCATCATTAGTTTCTGCTGTAATCTCAAGTTGATTTGACAAATTTTTTTTATCAATAATTAAACTGTGATATCTTGTTGCTTCAAAATATGAGGGTAAATTTTTTAATATTCCAATTTTATTTGATTTGATTAGGCTAGTTTTTCCATGCATTAATTTTTTGGCCTGAATTATCTTTGAACCAAAAACTTGTCCGATTATTTGATGCCCTAAGCATACGCCTAGGATAGGAATTTCTTTATAAAGTGATTTAACTATGTTTATACAATTACCTGATTGGTCTGGATTTCCTGGACCTGGAGATATAACAATTCTATCGTATTTATTTTTTATAATTTCTATTACGTTAATTTTATCATTTCTAATTACTTCTACATTGACACCAAGAGTAGAAAGATAGTGATATAGATTAAAAGTAAAACTATCGTAGTTATCTATTAATAAAATTTTCATTATTTTAATGCATCAAGTAAAGCTTTTGCTTTATTTAAAGTTTCTTGATATTCTTTAATTGGACTACTTTCGGCAACTATACCTGCGCCAGCCTGAACATAAAATTTATTTTTTTTTACAATAGCCGTTCTTAGAGCGATACAGGTATCAAACTCACCATTTGCAGAAAAGTAACCTATACCACCCGCATAAACTTTTCTTTTAGAGGTCTCTAGTTCATCAATAATTTCCATGGCTCTTATTTTAGGTGCTCCCGATACTGTACCCGCAGGAAAACCAGCAAGTAACGTTTTAAACTTTGAGTATTTATTATTATATATACCAACAACGTTGGAGACGATATGCATTACATGTGAATATTTTTCAATTGTGAAACTCTCTGTAACTTTCACAGTATTTATTTTAGAAACTTTCCCAGTATCGTTTCTTCCCAAATCCAACAACATTAAATGCTCAGATAGTTCTTTTTTATCTTTTAGTAAATCTTTTGCCAACAAATTGTCTTCTCTAATGTTTTTTCCTCTTGGTCTGGTACCAGCTATTGGTCGGATGGTTATTTGATTATCTCTGAGTCTCACTAAAATTTCTGGACTTGCGCCAATTATTTGAAAATCATCAAAATTGAAATAATACATAAATGGCGAAGGGTTAGTGACTCTTAATTTTTTATATATATCTAAAGGTTTTTTTGTTAATTTTGCTTCAAATCTTTGACTTAAAACTACCTGGAATATATCTCCGATCTTAATGTAGTTTTTGGCTTTAGAGATCATATTTAAAAATTTATTTTTAGAGGTGTTAGATTTAACCTTAATATTTTTAGTTAATGGAAGTTCATCGCTACTCTTTTTAACAGAAGACTGAATTAAAAGATTATTAATTTCAGCTTCAATTTCATAATATCTTTTCTCATAGTTTGATATCTTTTGATCTTTGAAAATATTAATTATATAAAATATTTTTTTCTTTAAATTATCATGGATAATTACTGTTTGTGGTCGCAGCAGCCTCACATCAGGTAGTTTTAAATCGTCATTACATTTATTTGGTATTTTTTCTATATATCTAATTGAATCGTAAGAAAAGTAACCTGATATTAAAGAACAAATAGGTGGAAGGTTTGAAGGTGTTTTAAAATTAAAATCTTCAATTATTTTTTCTATAATTTTATCAGGACTTCCTTTAATTTTTTTTCTTAATCTTTTTTCTATTAAAAAAGATTTGTTATCATTAAATTCCCAAATTTTATCAGGGTTTTTACCAAATATTGTGTATCTACCTCTTATCTTTCCCTTTTCAACAGACTCAAATATAAAGCTATTTTTTTCTTTAAGAAAATTATCAATTAAGTTTAAAATCTCTGAATCATTTTTAATTTTTTTAGTTAGAAAAAGTATTTGGTTTTTTTTTTGGTGCTGGCGTTTAAAGTCCTTGAAGTTTCTATTCAACATTATTTGAAATAGTTCTTAACTCTATCAATTGTTTGCTCATTAACAACAACATCATATTTATCATTTAAAAAGAAATCATATGATTTTAAAATACTATTTTTATTTTCTGCGCCTTCTTCAATTTTGATGTTAGTAAATTTTTTTGATTTATCATCAATATTCTCAACATCATAATTTAATATTTTAGCTACGTAGACGTTATTTTGATCATCCGCAATTAATGTAAAAGAATTGATTGGTAACGAGTATAATATCTTTATAGAGTTTATTTCAAATTTTTTATTATCTTTAATTGAATTTAGCCTAATTTTTTCAATTTTATCACCACCCAACCCTATAAAAGAATTTTGATTGAATTTATTTTGATTGATTTGATCTAAAATATTTTTATTGAATTCGTATTTTTCTTTTTCAAATAAAAGATTTGTAATTTGTTTTTTAAATCTTTCGTCACTAATATCTGGTAATTTGTTGTTGGTTTTACTTATATTATAAAATGTATAACTACCACTATCTTCAATAATATCAGTTGTATTATTTCTTGAAATATAAATTTTATTCTTAATATCTTCTTTGTTGTCTAGGCTAATATAACTTTCCACATCTATAGTTGTTAAGTTTAGCTCTTTAATAATTTCGCTAAACTCTACACCTTTAGAGATTTGATTTTCAATATTGTCAATTTTATCAAAAAAAGCTTTACTAAAATCATCTAATCCAGTTAAATTTTTAGGACTAATATTGACATATTCAAAATTTATATAATCTTGTTTGAGTTTATCAGAGTTTTCAGTAATGAAATCATTTATATCTTTATTCGTGAATTTATCATTTTTTTTGTAAAATGAATTTAGATTAATGTAGTCAATCTCTAATTTACTACTTCTATCTTTGTAAAATTTATTTATTAAAAAATCTGGAGATTTAGTTCCTCCGCTAATATAGGTAAAAAGTTGTTTTTGTAGTTCATTATTTTTTAATCTAATTTCAAAAGCTGGTGCCGTTGAATTACTTGTTAATAAAAACTTTTCATACTTCGTTCTTTGAAAAACACGATTTTCATCTAAAAAGTTTTTATTTGTTTTAATTCTTTCAGCCATAACTGCTTCTGATATTGAAAGATCTAAATCTTTAATTTCAAGATCAAGCAAAGTTGTTGACACTAATGTCGATAAAAGTTCTTCTATAATTCCCTGATTAATATTATTCTTAATTATCTGGTTACTCAGCCCAGACTGATTTAAATAATCCATGTAGTCTTGAGTAGAAATTTTAATATTATTGATTTTTGCAATATTATTTTGATTTCCAGTATTAAAACCGCCACCAAAACCACCCAATCCAAAGGCTATAATAATAACAATTATTAATATTAACCCACCAATTTTTTTTTTTGTAAAATCTTTAAAAGGACTAATCATTGCTTTATTAATTTATTGATCTCTAAAATACAAAGCTATAGATTAAATTTTTCATTATGACAAATAAATACATGTATTTTGTAGCTAATTGGAAAATGTATGGGGCCTTATCCTCACTAAATACATTGAATAAAGTTATTAAATTTTCAAAATCTAAAGATATTAACAAGGGTAGGTTAATTTATTGCCCTCCCTATACTTTAATAAGCTCATTCTCAAAAAAATTTAAAAACTGTCAAATTGGTATTGGCGGTCAAAATTGCCACGAAGGTGAAAATTATGGACCTTACACAGGATCTGTTAATGCTCATATGTTAAAAAATATTGGTGCTCAATTTGTGATTATTGGTCATTCTGAAAATAGAGAGAGAGGAGAAAATGATAAATTGATAAATCTAAAAATAAAAAGCGCACTAAGGGCAAAACTAAAAGTAATTTTTTGTATTGGTGAAACTCTAAATCAAAAAAAACAAAAGAAAACTAGATCAATCCTATCAAAACAAATTAAAGTTGGCTTGAATAATATTAAAAATAAATCAAATATCTTTATTGCCTATGAACCTGTTTGGGCGATAGGAAGTGGATTTATTCCTAAATCAGAAGATCTTTTTACAACAGTTCAATACATTAAAAGTAAATTTAAAGTAAATTTTCCAAAAGTTTTGTATGGAGGCTCTGTAAACACTCAGAATATTACAAGCTTAAAAGAAATTAATAACCTTGATGGTTTTTTAATTGGTGGTGCATCTCAAAATGCAAAAAAATTTATTGATATAGTTAAAAAAACATATACTTAATTCCCATGGAAAACATTTTACTTGTAGTCAATCTAATACTGGCTGTGATTCTAGTTCTTTTGATACTTACTCAAAAATCAGAAGGTGGTGCACTGGGCATTGGAATGTCACAGGATAATTTTATGCTTTCTAGGTCTGCTGGTAATTTTATGAGCAAGGCTACAGCCATAGTTGCAACGCTCTTTATAGTATGTAGCCTGGCACTCACTATAATTTCTAGAAGTGAGCTTACCCCAACATCTTCAGTATTGGATACAATTGAAGAAAAGTCTGATGACGCACCCTCAATTCCTGAAAATAATAATTAAGTCTTTCCAATTAATAAATTAATCGCTATAAGATAATTCCATGGCCCGATATATCTTTGTAACCGGCGGTGTGGTTTCCTCTTTAGGAAAAGGTTTATCTTCTGCATCCTTAGCTTACTTATTACAATCAAGAGGATTTAAAGTGCGTTTAAGAAAATTAGATCCTTATTTGAATGTTGATCCTGGAACAATGAGTCCATTCCAACATGGTGAAGTATTTGTAACAGATGATGGTGCGGAAACGGATTTAGATTTAGGTCACTATGAAAGATTTTCAGGAATATCTGCTAAAAAAACAGACAATATTACAACAGGAAAAATTTATAGTGATGTTTTAAAAAAAGAACGGAAAGGAGAATACCTTGGAAAAACAGTTCAAGTTATTCCTCATATTACTGATCGTATTAAAGATTTTATAAAAAACGATACTTCAAAAGAAGATTTTGTAATTTGTGAAATTGGTGGAATAGTAGGTGATATTGAGAGCCTCCCTTTCGTTGAAGCTATTAGACAGTTTTCGAATGATGTGGGGAAAAGAAATGCGTTATTCATTCACTTAACTTTAGTTCCATATCTTAAAGCATCAGATGAAATTAAAACAAAACCCACACAACACTCTGTAAAAGAGCTTAGAAGTTTAGGGATACAACCTGATATTATAATTTGTAGATCTGAGAGAGCTATTCCTTTAGAGCATAGAAAGAAAATTTCCTTATTCTGTAATGTAGATATTAAAAATGTAATTCAAACTGTTGATGTTAAAACAATTTATGAGGCTCCAATTAGTTTTAATAGAGAAAATTTAGATAAACAAGTTCTTGAATATTTTAAACTTAAAACAAAGAAAAAAGTTAATTTGAATCCTTGGAAAAAAATTACAAAAATCACTCTAAATACAAAGAAGTCAATTAATATTGCAATCGTAGGTAAATATGTAGATCTTAAAGATGCTTATAAATCCCTTGATGAAGCGCTTACACATGGTGGAATTAACAATAATCTAAAAATTAATTTAGTTAGAATTGACTCTGAGAAATTAAAGATTTCTGAAATTAAAAGAAATCTTAAAGATGTTTCTGGAATTTTAATCCCAGGTGGTTTTGGGAAAAGAGGTACTGAAGGAAAAATTGAAGCAATTAAATATGCTAGAGAAAACAAAATACCATTTTTTGGAATTTGTTTTGGTATGCAAATGGCAATTATTGAATTTGCTAGAAATAAACTTAACTTAAAAAAAGCTACATCTAGTGAATTTGGTAAGGGTGGTATTCCAATTATTGGTTTGATTAGCGAGTGGAATAAAGATGGTAAACTTATCAAGGGTACAGACAAAGATTTGGGTGGTACTATGAGATTGGGGCTTTATGAAGCTAAATTAAAAGATAACTCCCTAATAAGATCAATATACAAATCAAAATCAATTCAAGAAAGACATAGGCATAGGTATGAGGTTAATATTAATTATAAAGAAGGCTTTGAAAAGAAAGGTATGATTTTCTCAGGGTTATCACCTGACAATAAATTACCTGAGATAATTGAGTTAAAAAATCACCCATGGTTCATAGCTGTACAGTTTCATCCAGAATTTAAATCTAGACCTTTAGAACCTCATCCTTTATTCTCTTCATTTATTAAAGCAGCAAAAAAATATAAATGAAAAACATAAAAGTTAATTGTGGAAATATTGAAATTTCTAATAATAATAAAATTTGCATTATAGCTGGCCCATGCCAACTTGAGACAGAGCAACATGCTATGGATATGGCGGGTAAGATTAAAGAAATTACATCGAAGTTTAATATGGGTTTTATCTACAAAACCTCTTTTGACAAAGCAAACAGAACAAGCTTAAAAGGAAAAAGAGGTGCGGGTCTTGATCAATCTTTACCAATTTTCGATAAGATTAAAAAAGAAATCGGTGTACCAATATTAACAGACGTACATAATGCTGAGCAATGTTCAGTTGTAGCCCCTCACGCAGATGTATTACAAATACCAGCATTTTTATGTAGACAGACAGATTTATTAATTGCTGCAGCAAGAACTGGAAAAATTATTAATGTTAAAAAAGGTCAATTTCTTGCACCTTGGGATATGGTTAATGTAACAAAAAAAATATCCGATTCAGGAAATGAAAATATTTTAGTCACAGAAAGAGGTGCTAGCTTTGGCTACAATACTCTTGTTTCTGATATGAGGTCTTTACCTATAATGGCAAAAAATGGTTATCCAGTAATTTTTGACGCTACACACTCAGTTCAGCAACCTGGTGGCTTAGGAGAAACTAGTGGTGGACAAAGAGAATTTGTAGAACATCTAGCAAGGGCTGCTGTTGCGGTTGGCGTTGCTGGTGTTTTTATTGAAACACACCAAGATCCTGATAATGCACCATCAGATGGTCCAAATATGGTTCCTTTAGATAAATTAGAAAAATTATTATCTCAACTATTTGAAATTGATAATTTAATTAAAAAGTAAATGAGTAAAATTTTAAAGATTAGAGCGCGTCAGGTTTTTGACAGTAGAGGCAATCCAACAATTGAAGCTGAGGTTTATTCAAAAAATGAAAGCGCATCTGCTATTTGTCCCTCTGGAGCATCCACCGGAACTTATGAGGCATTTGAAAAAAGAGACAGGACCAATAAAAAATATCTTGGTAAAAGTGTTTTGAATGCAATAAATTTAGTTAACTCTAAAATTTCTAATAAGCTTAAAGGTTCAAATATTCATGATCAAACACGCATAGATACTTTATTAATTAATCTTGATGGTACTAGACAAAAAACAAATTTAGGAGCTAACGCTATTTTAGCCGTATCAATGGCTTCTAAAAAATTATCGGCGAAAATAAAAAAAATACCCCTTTACAAAACATTTTTAGTAAAAAATAATTTTAAATTACCCTATCCATTAATGAACATTATTAATGGAGGTGCCCATGCAAACAATGGTTTGAGAATTCAGGAATTCATGATTAGACCTGACAAAGCTACAAGTTTTTCTGAAGCCATGAGAATTTGTTTTTTAGTAATTAATAATTTAAGAGATCTTATTAAAAAAAAAGGACTTTCAACTTCCGTAGGAGATGAAGGTGGCTTTGCTCCAATGATTAATAGTAATGAAAAAGCCCTAGATTTCGTGGTATCTGCTATTGAAAATGCTGGTTTTAAGAATGGAAGAGATGTTTCAATTTGTTTAGATGTTGCTGCTAATGAATTGTTTAAGAATAATAAATATTCAATTCATTCGAGCAAATTTATTTCTGTAGATCAAACAATTAAAAAGTATCAAAAAATTATAAATAAATACAAGATCAAGTCTATAGAAGATCCTTTTGGAGAAAATGACTGGACTTCATGGAATAGTTTAATGAAATCTATTAAAAATGTTCAAATTGTTGGTGACGATCTTTACGTTACAAACTTAGAGAGGCTTAAAAAGGGTTTTTTAAATAACTCATCTAACTCTATTCTTATTAAATTAAATCAAATTGGAACTGTTTCAGAGACATTAGAGGTTATAAAATTTGCACAGATTATTGGCTATAAAACAATAATATCTCATCGATCAGGAGATAGTGAGGACACTTTTATAGCCGATCTTGCAGTTGGTACAAATTCTAATCAAATTAAAACAGGCTCATTAGCAAGATCAGAAAGAGTTGCTAAATACAATCAATTAATACGTATAGAAGAAGACCTTGGTAAAAAAGCAAAAATGAATAAGATTCATTAATGTTGAATAAGATAAAAAAAAATTATTTTTTATTAATCTCCACTTTTTTAATTCTCTATTTTTTTTTCAACTTACTTGATGGTGAGAGGGGTCTTTTTTCATACTTTAAGAAGAATGAAATCTTATTTAGTTTAACAAAAGAAGAAGCAAGTCTTAGAGATAGAATTAAAGATCTCGAATTTAAGAATTCCTTATTAAGCGACAATCTTGACCTCGATTATGTGGAAGCATTATTAAGAGAAAAGTTTTTATTTGGAAAAGAAGGTGAGACCCTTTATATAATTAAAAAGAATGAAAATTAGACATCCAGAAAAGGTTAACAAACCATTTAATCCTATCAAAAAGAAACCTGATTGGATCAGATCCAAACTTGTTAACAGTAAAGAATTTTTTTTAACAAAAACTATCGTTAATAACAATAATTTAGTAACCGTTTGTCAGGAAGCAAACTGTCCTAATATAACCGAATGTTGGAGTAAAAGGCATGCAACATTCATGATTATGGGAGATACGTGTACTAGAGCATGCGCTTTCTGTGATGTAAAAACTGGAAAGCCTGGAAAATTAGACGCAATGGAACCAGTAAAAATTGCTGATGCAGTTCTTAAGCTCAATCTTAAACATGTTGTTATTACTTCGGTAGATAGAGATGATTTAGAAGATGGTGGATCAAAACATTTCTATGAAGTTATTAAACAAACTAGAAAATTAAATCCCAATACATCAATTGAAGTTTTAACCCCTGATTTTTTAAGAAAAGGTGATGCTTATAAGAAAGTTCTAGAGGCTAATCCTGACGTTTTTAATCATAATATCGAAACCGTTCCAAGACTTTACTTAAAAGTAAGACCGGGCTCTAGATATTTTTCATCATTAGAATTGTTAAAAAACGCAAAAACTCTTAATAAAAATATTTTCACAAAGTCTGGTCTAATGGTTGGTTTAGGTGAAACAAAAGAAGAAATTGTTCAAGTTATGGATGATCTAAAAGCTGCAGACGTTGATTTTTTAACTATTGGTCAGTATTTACAACCATCAACCAAACATCACCCACTTGATCGATACTACCACCCTGATGAATTTAAGGATTTTGAAACTATTGCAAAATCCAAAGGTTTTTTATTAGTTTCATCAACACCTTTAACGAGATCTTCTTATCATGCAGATGAAGATTTTGCTAAACTCCAGCAAAATAGAATTAATAAGAATTAATGCCCAAAGCTTCAGTTAAGCGCTTAATTGAATGTGATAAAAATCAACTTATTGATTTAGTTTTAGACATAGAAAAATATCCAACTTTTGTACCATATTGTATTGATGCAAAGATATATGAAAAAAAAATTAATAATGATTTCATTAATATTATTGCAGATTTAACAATAGGCAAAGGCCCCTTTAAAGATACTTATAAAAGCAATGTAAAATTTAATAAAAAAAATAATTCCATATATGTAACCAATATAGATGGCCCACTTAAGTATTTAGACAATAAGTGGATTTTTGAGGATCACGAAAAAGGAACTGAGATTTATTTTGATGTAGATTTTGAAATTAAAAATAAATTTTTAAATATTTTAATGACAACCTCTTTTCAGTATGGCTTAGATAAAATTGCTGATGCTTTCCAAGACAGGGCAAATAACTTATTTAAGAGCTAGTATATCCTTTAAAACTTTAAGAGTAGCGGATCTTTGAATTAAAATTCTTTTTTTATTTTTAAATAAATTTTTTTCAACTCTAATTTTTTTTCCTATTTTAATTCCAATATAAACTAAACCCACAGGTTTTAGTTTTGTACCACCATTAGGGCCCGCAATACCAGTGACTGATACTGATATGTTTGCTTTACTAATTCTACTTAGGTTTTTAACCATTGATAAACAACATTCCTTACTTACAGCGCCATATTTACTGATAATTTTTTTAGGTACTTTAAGAATTTCTGTCTTAGCTCTATTTGAATAAGTAATTAAACCCAAATTAAATACTTTAGATGAGCCACTTACAGAAGTAATAGCGCTAGATAACATTCCACCCGTACAAGACTCTGCAAATGAAATTTTAAGTTTATTTTTACTTAATTTTTTAACAATTTTTTTAGCTAAAACATTCATTGAGATACGTAGCTTTTAACAAGCATGAAGCAAATAACTGTTAGGACCACATATAAACCCGCACAAATATCATCCATTATTACTCCAAAACTATTTTTAAAGTTTTTATCAAAGAAGTTCACTGGAAAGGGCTTCATAATATCAAAATATCTAAATAATAGAAAAAACAAAATATAGTATGTAATAGCCTCACCACTTTCTTTATTAGTACCATGAGAAATCTCATAAAGATAAATTGGTAAGGATTGACCAAGTAGTTCATCAATCACAATTTCACCAGGATCTTTATTTTTACTATTTTCTGTATGTGTGAAAATCGCATAAAAAGAATAAATAAAAATAACTATTAATCCTATTAGAATTATATTTGAGGAAATATTAATTGAGTGAAATAGATAAAAAAGAATAATTGTTGTAACAAGTGACCCAAAGGTTCCAGGTGCAAATTTAATTTTACCAAGACCAAACATTGTAACAAATAAAGAATTAAAAACTTTAATCATATTTAATTATTGAGACGATCGCTTCACAAGCTATAGCTTTTTCTTTGCCTATAACACCTAATTTTTCAGTTGTTTTGCCTTTTATATTAATTTGAGAAGGAGAAATTTCACAAATTTTTGAAATACAGTTAGCAATTTTTGTTTTATAATTTTTTATCTTAGGTTTTTCAGTGATGATATTTATATCGATATTATTAATCAAATAATTCTTGTTTTTTATTTGATTAATAACTTTTGATAATAATATTGTTGATCGAACATTTTTATATTTCTTATTTTTATCTGAAAATTTTTCACCAATATCACCCATATTACATGCTCCAAGAATAGCATCTGTAATAGCATGTAATACAGGATCACCATCTGAATGACCTAACGTACCTAGTTGAAAGGGTATTTTGACTCCTCCCAAATATAATTTTTTATTGGGCACCAATCTGTGAATGTCAAAGCCAATGCCATACTTTACAAAATTATTAATCTTTATATCGTTATTAATTGTTATTTTTATATTTTTAATTTCACCTTTAATTAACTTAATTTTTTTTTTTGCTTTTATAAACAAGTTAGCATCATCAGTAACCTCTGAACCTAGCTCATTTTGAAGTTTATATAGCTCACTATAATTAAAAGCTTGTGGTGTTTGTGTTAGATAAATATTTTCTCTCTTTATGTTTGATATTTTATTTAATTCTTTAAGTTTAATTGAATCGGTACTTTGAATTGCTGGTATTACACATTTATTATTTTTTAACCCTTTAAAAAGACGTTTCAATAGTTGATGTGAAAAATCTGGTCGTGCCGCATCATGAATCATTACATTTTTTATATTTTCTTTTTTAACAGATGCCAAAGCTTTGTACGCCGACTCCGCTCTAGTCTTGCCACCAAATATAATTTTAACACCTTTAATTTTAAGTTTTTTGATATACGCTTTATGTTTGCTGTTTATAACAATAACAATTTTACTAAATTTTTTATAATCTTTAGCTTTATCAACTGAATGGAGTAATAAAGGTTTACCTTTATATAACTGATATGGTTTTGGAAGATTAGATTTAAATCTTTGACTCTCCCCACCAGCAAGTATTATAAAACAGTTATTCATGGTAAAAGGATATATTACATTATTTTTCTGAAAATGATTGATTTTATAAAAAAAAATTTTTTTATTGGTGTGGTTTTTTTAGTTACACTATCTTTAGTTTTTATCACTTTTTTAACTTTTATAGATAAAAGTTTTCTTAAATTATCAGATATTAATTTACAAATTATTTTAATTGCCAATATATTATTGTTACTCCTTCTTTTCTTTGTAATTTTCAAAGAAGTTAAAAATTCATTAAAAATTGATATTGATGTTAGTGGGTCAAAGGCCAATATAAAATATATAACTTTTTTTGCATTATTCACTTTAATCCCATCAATATTAATTTCTTTATTTTCTCTATTTTTATTATCATTTGCACTTGATAAATATTTAGACAAGAAAATAACCACAGCAGTAAATAACTCTTATGAAATTGCCAAAAGCTATACAGAAGAAGTTAGGACAAAAACTCAATCAGAAATAATTTTAATTGCATACGATTTAAACAAAAGCATCAATTTTTTAAATACCAACGTGAATCAATTTAAAAGCTTTCTAAATACTCAAAAAATAATCAGAAGTATGGACGAGGTTCACATTATTGATGGAAAGGGTCAACTTTATTTGAGTACTTTGAGCGATGTATCATTATATAAACCACCTTTACCAGAAGCACTAGAAATGGTTTCTAGTGATAAAAGACCTCTTAAAATAATTAATGCTTTTAAAAATCAATCTGCTTCAATTATTAAACTAGAAAATTTTGATGGTAAATATCTATACATAATTAAATATTTAGATAAAAAAATCTCACAATATTTATTAGAGTCTCAGGAAGCTCTTAATTTTTACTATACTGTTTTAAACAAGCAGACAGGAATTAAAATTTCTTTTGTATTTATTTATATAGTAATTGTTTCACTCCTTTTGTTTGTATCAATCTCAATTGCTATTAAATTTTCCTCTAGATTTTTTAGATCAATAAATAATTTAATTGTAGCATCAGCAAACATAGGAGAGGGAAAATTAAACTTCAAAGTCCCAGAAATTATAACCGACAAGGATATGGAAGTTTTAAATAGAAATTTCAATTTAATGATAGATCAATTAAAATTTCAACAAGATAAATTAATTATTAATGAGCGACATGAGGCTTGGGAAAGTTTAGCTAGAAAATTAGCTCACGAAATTAAAAATCCACTAACACCCATTCAATTAACTATTGATAGATTAAAAAGTAAATATTCAGACAGAATAGAAGATCATGAAAAAGATGATTTTTCTAAGAGTTTAAAAATTATAGGTAAACAAATTAAACAAATTGAAAACTTGGTAAATGAATTTTCTGATTTTGCAAGAATGCCCAAGCCAATTCTTAAAAATAACAATTTACTTCCTATAATTAAAGATAATATTAACTTGATAAGTGAACTAGATGGCAATATTAAAATTGATCTAAAAACTAATAAGCCTGAAATTATTTTAAATTCAGATAGCGAACAAATAAGTAGAGTTTTTTTCAATCTAATCAAAAATTCAATAGAGAGTATTCAAGATAAAAGGATAATCAATGTTAATTTTGATGGTAAAATTGACATTATTTTAGATGATAGTGCGGATCATATTAACCTTACAATTATTGATAATGGACTAGGCTTTGGAATGTTTTCAGATAATATAAAAGATATTTTAAACCCATATTTTACTACAAAAAAAAAGGGTACTGGCTTAGGATTAGCAATTGTAAATAAAACAATAAATGAACACAATGGGAAAATAGATTTTATTTCAATAAAAGATGGTGCAAAAATAAAAGTTATATTTAAAAAATAGTGAGTACAGAAATATTAATTATTGATGATAATGCCGATATAAGAAATATTATTAACGATCTAATTATTGATGCCGGATATAAAACAAGATTAGCAGCCAACTACAATCAAGCACTAAATGAAATTGATAAAAAACTTCCAGATGTTGCTATTATCGATGTTAAGCTAGACAAAAGTGATAATGATGGGTTGGAGCTCTTATCTCACATTAAGAATAAAGATAAAGATATTCCTGTAATAATTATCACAGGACATGCAAATGTCGAAATGGCTATTAAAGCGCTTAAGGCAGGAGCTTTTGAATTTATAGAAAAACCTTTTAACCAAGAAAGATTAATTAATTTCATTAATAGAGCTGTTGAAAATATAAATCTAAAAAATAAAAATAAAGAATTTGAAAATAAACTTTTTTATTCATACGAACTAATAGGTAATAGCGAAAATATAAAAAATATAAAAAACCAGATAAATAAAATTTCAATTTCAGAAAGTAGAATTTTTATTAATGGTCCAACAGGCTCTGGTAAAGAATTAATAGCTAGAAAAATACATAAAGAATCTAAAAGACAAAAAGGACCTTTTGTAGTTTTGAATGGTGCTTTATTAGATATTAAAAAATATGAATTAGAACTTTTCGGTGAAGAAAAAGACAATGCATCAATTTCATATGGAGCTCTAGAAAAATCCACAGGAGGAATTCTTTTAATTGATGAAATTTCAGAAATTCCTCTTGATACGCAATCTAAAATTTTAAGAGTATTAATAGATCAAAAATTTAAAAGAATTAATGGCACGTCTGATATTAATGTAGATGTAAGAATTATATGCTCATCAAGCAAAGATATTAAAAAAGAAATAGAGATGGGCAACTTTAGAGAGGATCTTTATCACAGACTTAATGTGTTGGAGATTAATATTGATCCATTAAAAAAAAGGGTATCCGACATACCATTATTAGTAGAGTATTTTTCTGATAAAGTTTCTGAAAATTACAACTTAAAAAAATTAGATATTGATTGTAATAATAATTATTTACTTAATTACGACTGGCCCGGTAATGTTAGAGAGTTACGAAATTTAATTGAAAGAATTGCAATACTTTCTCCAGATACTTCTGATAAAATTTCAAATATTATAAAAGAATCCCTAAAAACACCCGATACACAATATACAAAGTCAGAAAACTCTTTATCTATACCATTAAAAGAGGCTAGAGAAAATTTTGAAAAAGAGTATTTAACTACACAGTTAAAAAAATTTAATGGCAATATATCAAAAACTGCCGATTTTATTGGAATGGAAAGATCTGCCTTACACAGAAAATTAAAGGGACTAGGGATCAAGGAACTAAATTAAATGAATATAATTATTTGTGGTGCTGGTAGAGTTGGCTTTACTATAGCAAAGATTTTAAGTGAACAAGGTCACTCAATAACAGTTATTGACCAATCGAGCGAAGATATTCAAAAAATTGATGAAACATTAGATGTAAAATCTATTGTTGGTAAAGCTACATATCCATCAATTTTAGAAAAGGCCAATGCATCTGAAGCAGACATGATTATTGCAGTTACTCGTAATGATGAAATTAATATGCTCATATGTCAAATTGCTTTTTCAATCTTTAATGTCCAAAAAAAAATTGCAAGAATAAGATCACAAGATTATTTAAACCCAAAATTTACTAAAGTTTATAATAAAGAAAACTTACCAATAGACGTTATCATTTCACCAGAAATTGAAATAGCAAAATCTTTACAGAGAAAACTTGAGGCACCAGGCGCTTTAGATAACGTACCATTTGCTGATAACAAAATTAGATTACTTGAAATTTTGATTAACGAAAAATGCCCTCTTATAAATATTAAACTTAATGCTCTTACCAAAAAGTTTCCAAAATTAGATGCTAATATCATGGGTGTTGTAAGGGAAGACAAATTTATTATGCTTAAGAAAACAGATGAGGTGATACAGGGAGATAAAGCCTATGTTGTCATCAATGCATCTCAAATGAAAGAGACCTTATTAGCCTTTGGTCATAATGAAAAAATTTCTAATAAAATTTTAATCATTGGTGGGGGGAATATAGGTTTTAATCTTGCTAAAAACCTTGAAGATAGTTTTGATTCAGCAAGAGTAAAAATTATTGAAAAAAATAAAGAAAGAGCGGAATTTATTGCAAGTCAACTTAATAATACAATTGTTATTCATGGCGATGCACTGGATGAAGAAGTTTTAATGGAAGCGAATTTAGATGAAGTGCAGACCGTTTTAGCCCTTACAAATGATGATGAAGATAATTTAATGGTTAGTGTTTTGGTTGAAAAATTTACAAAAGATAAAAGTGATATTAACGAAAAAAGAACGATGGCATTAATTAATAAACCTAATTACGCTTTGTTACAAGCATCTTTAAAAATTGATGATTTTATAGATCCAAGAATGAATACTGTATCTAGCATATTAAAACATGTTCATAAGGGGACTGTTGAAAATGCCTACAGTATTTTAAATGGTGAATATGAAGTTATTGAAGCTGAGATTATTGAAAGTTCTGAATTAATTAATAAAGAATTAAAAAATTCAAATTTACCAGATGAAATAAGAATCGCAGCAGTTTTAAGAAGTAAAGAGGTTATTATTCCAAGATCTGATTTTATGTTTAAAAAAGAAGATAAAGTTGTTTTGTTAGCAAAAAAAGATTTTTTACATGTTGTTGAAAACATGTTTCGCATAAGCTCAATTTAACTGAATGAACTTTATTAAACTCATTTATTTGAGTGTTTTTTGTGGTGTGATTTCAATTCTTTCGTTATTTAATATTATTTATTCTTATTATTTAAATCTTTATCTCAATTTAAATACTTACGTTTATACTTTTGTTATATCTTTTTTTTTATCAATAGTTTTTTATTTGATTAAAAAAAAGAATGAAGATAAAATTACAATTTATGTAAAAATATTAACAATAATATTAGGTTATTTTTTACTACCTTTGTTAATTTCAATCCCATTTTATTTT
>Ga0222655_1000090_pt1 | contig 44940 bp, 44 predicted proteins | sample AntAcemetagen423_FD_179857 | JGI IMG/M metagenome (GOLD analysis project Ga0222655, IMG submission 179857) | Saline water microbial communities from Ace Lake, Antarctica - #423 | ecosystem: Environmental > Aquatic > Non-marine Saline and Alkaline > Saline | place: Antarctica: Ace Lake... | reverse complement strand
TTTGCTACCATACACATATATGAAAATAAACTCTGCCAGATTTGTAAAAGGTTTTGTTAATCCGAAAGATATCGAGTACGAAACATTGCCGCAGTATGCTTTTATAGGGCGCTCGAACGTTGGAAAATCAAGCCTTATTAACATGATAACTAAGACAAAAGGGTTAGCTAAAACTAGCTCTTCTCCAGGACATACACAAGAAATTAACTTTTTCTTGATTAATGAAAAATTTTATATTGTAGATTTACCAGGATATGGGTTTGCTCGTGTATCAGCGGCACGAAGGGCAACCATCTCTAAACGCATAGAAGGATATTTTTTTGGAGGTTTTGAAAACCTTGTTAAAGTAGTGGTTATTATTGACGGCTTGGTTGGTCCAACTAAAGACGACATAGAGATGATTGACGCTCTCGATAAGACGGGAAAAAGAGTTATTATTGCTGTGAATAAGATAGATAAAATTAAAAAGTCAGGGTTACAAAAACAATTAAAATCTATTCGAGAAAAAGTTGGCGACCGTGTTATGGTGCCGATATCTGTTACTAAGAGGATAGGTATTGGAGAACTCATTCAAGAAGTTTTTCAGGACAGCTTGTAACAAAATATACTTGGAGGAACAGTTAACACTAATTCATGTATCTTATTTTATATTCCTCTTTTCTAATCTATCTCTTACAAGAATTTCTCTATTTTAGAAGATTTTTAGCTTTAAAAGTATACCGCCAGTCTACAGGGTGGCTCTACAGCAATCTTCGAAGGTGTATGTAAAAAACTATCTTAGTGAAGAAGTCTGCAATTAAATAGGCTCCTAAAATTAATGTTAAGTATGGAACAGCGTTAAAAGTTTCAGGTGAAAGAATAAAGATAACGGGGAATGCGAACCATCCGTAATAAAGATAATTCAGTACATGGTAATTTTTTGACGTTGCCTTTGAGTGAAAAATAGAGATAAGTGAAATAAACGGAACCATCCCTAACAGAAAGAACATAACAATAAATACCGTACTACTTGCAATGGCTGCTAAAACACCTGTCAACATAATCAATGAAGTAGAGACAAGTGCTAAGGTTTTCTCCTTGCCTACAATACCAAATATCCCAACCATTGATGCTGTTAATAGGGTGCAACTTATTGCGTATCCAACCCATCGTGTCCACAAAAACATAGTAGGATCAGTTCCTATGTTGATATTCATAAGCATTACCAAGTATGAAATAACTGTTATAAAGCTTACGAGCCAAGGAAAATCAGACCTAAAGTTTTTTCGGTTGAAAAAAAAGTATAATGCCGCAAAAGAAAAAATTGCTGCTGATATAATAAGGATAGTATTCATATTTCAATATTATATCACAGTAAAAAAGATACTCAATATAACTTCACGGCTCATATCCTACCTAACAATATTGAATAAAGAGTCGTTACATTTTGTCGTAATTCAAAAGATTGAAAGTTCCTCTTTTGAACTACCTCCCTACATCTATCTTTTATAGGTTCATTTTATATATACAAGAGACTTAGTAAGTTAGCATGACTCAAGCTTAAGTCTCTCAAGTGTAATTTCCATCATAAATTTTGTGATGCATATTTTACTCATGTGATTATTATTTCAAAAACTCTACAGAGACTTGAGGTCAATCACAACAATCTCAGCATCAGTCCCAATGCGTTGAGGTGGTCCCCACGTACCAACACCACTAGTAGTATATACTTGTGTTTTTCCAAGATTATTTAATCCATAGTAAAATTTTCCATATATCATTTTTGTAAAAAGTGAAAGCGGGAACATCTGCCCTTTGTGAGTGTGCCCAGAAACCTGCAGGTCGATACCAAAGGCTTCTGCAACTTCAATGTTTGCTGGTTCATGCTTAATGAGAATGCTTGGTTGATTATTATCTAATGAAAGACCGGTGAGCACCTTGGTCTGCTGTTGAGGTGTTTTTGTATCTGAATAATGAATACCAATAATTTGTAATCCTTCGATAGTTTTCTTTTGATTATTTAAAACATGTATACCCGAATCTTCAAGCGATTCTAGAAAACCAACCTCATCCCCGTACTCTTCATGGTTCCCTGGTGCAAAATATGTACCATAGGTTGAAGATATCGAACTCATTGGTTGTGTAACGCTTTTTACATCAAGTGGTGGTCCGTCAAAAAAATCACCTGGAATTAATACGATATCAGGTTTTTCCTCGTTAATAGCACGTACAATCTTCTTTGAAAAACGAGCACCTCTGATGTCTCCAAAATGTGAGTCAGAAAATAGAATAACTCGTTTCCCTTCCCACGCATTTGGTAATTGTTCAATAACTATTGTTCTATTTTTTACCTGTATTTGAAATGAGTGATATACACCATAGATATTAATACATAGCACTCCAATAATAAAAATCCTTGCTACAAGAGAAATATCTGTTCCTGGAGCGACAAGACTTATAATTCCGTATGTAATCCAATAAAGTATTACTGCTAGAGATAGCCAAAATAATACTCCGAGCCAAACGCTAGAAGCGGTATACAATATTTTTGTAATTAATGAAAAACTTTGAGATGCTAAAAACTGTAGTGCTGGAAAACTTATCATCAGAATAATAAAGGTGATTTTTAACCAAAGTAGTGTTGCACTGTCGGTAATAGAAAAAGCATGAACTACAGTGAAATATATGGCATAATTACCACCAAGAAAAATTGTCAGAGAAAAAATAACTACTGCAATAATCATAGTGAAAAAATATTATTTTTGGGTATTTTTATCATGTTTTACATAATACGTTATTTTGCCTCATAAATTAACCTTGCCTAAAGACAGGTGAGAAACTATACTGTCTCTTATGGATACAGAAAAAACACGAGAAGAACTAGAGACTGAATTGGAAAAGTGTAAATTTGAAAACCAGGCAAAATCTGAGTTTCTTTCAATGGTTACACATCAATTACGTACACCTTTATCCGGAACTAAATGGACGTTTAAAATGTTGCTTGATGGAGACCTTGGTTCTTTCTCTGAAGAACAACGACAAATTATCACTAAAGGTTCTGAGAGTAATCAGCGTATGATTGATCTTTTAAATGAAGTCATTGTTGCAAATCAAAATCAGTCTTGGGATTTTCAATATGATATGCAGAAAACTGACGTCGAAAAATTAGTTGAACGAATTATTACAGAATATTTAGAAACAGCGCGCGCACATGATGTACACCTTGTATTCAATCGTTCAGAGCAAGCATCTCCGATGATTATGGCTGATCCAGACAAGATTGCGATTATCTTACAAAACTTGCTCGAGAACGCTATCAAGTACAGCAACGAAGAAGGGACCGTAACAGTAACTATCATCCCGACTAAAGACACTTTAGCGGTGAGTGTTGCTGATAACGGTATTGGTATTCCTGCCGACGCCCAAGAGCATATTTTTGGAAAGTTTTTCCGAGCTGATAATGCAAAAGAATCAAAAAAAGAAGGGACTGGACTTGGTCTCTTTACCGCAAAACGTATTGCTGAAAAACATGGAGGAACCCTTACTTTTGAAAGTACCCCTAGCCAAGGGACTACTTTTTTTGTACAATTACCAGTATATAATAGTTAATCAAATATATTATGGATGGAAAAAAAGTAATGATAGTAGAAGATGATGATTTCTTGCGAAGCCTCGTAGTTACTAAACTTCAAAAAGAAAATTTTGCCGTCACAACAAATGCTGACGGTAGTAATGCTCTTGAAATGGTAAAGACCGAAAAACCAGATATTGTATTACTCGACCTTATGCTTCCAGCAATAAGTGGTTTTGATATCTTGAAAGCAATCCGAGAAGACGAAGAAGTAAAAGATACTAAGGTAATTATATTTTCAAATTTAGGAGATGAGGAAGATATTAAAAAAGGTAATGAATTAGTGATTACTGACTATCTTGTTAAATCAAACTTCACTCTTGATGAGTTAGTAGAAAAAATTACAGCGAGTCTTTCATAATTAATCTCTCTATACGTAAAAAGTACCGTAAGGTGCTTTTTTGTTTTTAGGGTACAATACACTCTATGCAGATAAACGACCTCATCTCAAAATATTTCCGTATAAACGAACCCCAGACCAAAGCCTTGAAACGCCTTGGTATTGAAAAAATTTACGATGTACTGCATCACTTCCCAACCAGATATAGCTCGATGAGCTCTGTAAAACTTATTCGTGACTGTGAACACGGAGAAACTGTAACTTTGTATGGAAAAATTTCAAAATTAAAAACAAAGAAATCTTTTAAGGGTCGAGTACCTATGGGTGAAGCAGTTCTAACTGATGTCGTTGGTGATAGTATTAAGATCAACTGGTTTAATCAAGCGTTCATTGTAAGACAGTTCAGCGATGATGAATCTGTAAAACTAACGGGAAAAATAGCTGAATCAAAATATGGACTTGGACTATCTAATCCAGAAATTGAACATGCTCCCGACTTACCAATCGATAAGCACGATTCATTATTTAGCGTCGAAAAACAACCCGATGAATTCGGATATCCTGTATATCGTGAATCACGTGGTGTTACATCAAAATGGTTCTATCATGCGGTGCGTAAAATCCTGAATACTATTCCACCAGAGAATTTCACAGACCCTATCCCAGAAGACATTTTGAAAACGTATAAACTCCCAACACTTTACACTGCGTTACTGTGGGTACATATGCCACAAAAGAAATCGCACGCTGATGCGGCGCGTAAACGATTCGCATTCCAAGAAGTATTTCTCATTCAACTTGCCAGACAAAAATCTCGCCATGAATTTGAACAACAGTTTTCATACACCTTAGATATCGACAATGCAAAAGTTGATAAATTTATTGACACATTCCCTTTTACACCAACCGACGCTCAATCACGTGCAATCGATGCAACGCTTGCTGACATGAAACGTGAACATCCCATGTCTCGTCTTGTCGAAGGAGATGTAGGGTCGGGGAAAACTTTTGTCGCTGCAACAGTTGCTTATGCCGTAACACAAAACCGTCCGCGTAAAGCAGGTGGTGGAAATCAAGACTACGGCGCATTACAAGTTGCGTACATGGCACCAACGGAAGTTCTTGCTACACAACTGTTTGAAAACTTTATCGAATATTTTCGTGGTACCGGAACACAGATTGCCTTAATTACAGGATCAGGATGTCGTAAGTTCCCAAGCAAAGTTGCCAGTCAAACAAATAATTGGACCAAGATTTCAAAACCGCAATTATTAAAATGGGTAGCAGGTGGAGAAATTCCTATTGTTATTGGGACTCATGCCTTAATTTCTAAAAAAGTTGTGTTCAAAGACTTGGGATTAGTTGTGATTGATGAACAACATCGGTTTGGAACTAATCAACGGAAATCACTCGCCCGAAAAGATGGTCTCGTACCCCATTACTTATCAATGACCGCAACACCTATTCCACGAACACTTGCTCTCACTATTTATGGCGACCTTGATCTATCTATTATTGATCAAATGCCAGCAGGACGAAAACCTGTCATTACAGAAATCGTGAGTGATGCAAAACGAGAAGGCGCCTATACAGAAATCCATCGTGAACTCGCAGATGGTCGTCAGGCGTATGTTATTTGCCCACGCATTGACGAACCAGACCCTGATCAAGAGCGGGCATTACAATTAAAATCTGTAAAAGCCGAAGCAAAACGACTAAAGAAAGATATTTTCCCTGACTACCGCATTGATGTTATGCATAGTAAAATGACCAAAGATACCAAAGAAGAAGTTATGAAGCGCTTTTATAATCACGAGATTGATATCCTGGTTTCAACATCAGTAATTGAAGTTGGTGTGAACGTACCAAATTCAACCATGATTATCATTGAAGGCGCAGAACGTTTTGGGCTCGCACAACTTCACCAATTGCGCGGACGTGTATTGCGTGGGACTCATCAGTCATACTGTTACCTCTTTACAAGCACTACGAGCAAATCAAGCGATGTGACTATTAAACGACTGCAAGCATTACAGAAAAGCTCTAACGGATTTGAATTAGCTGAAATGGATATGCAATTGCGAGGTATCGGAGATTTAGCTGGCGCTAAGCAATGGGGAATTTCTGATCTTGGAATGGAAGCAATCAAGAATGTAAAAATGGTAGAGCTCGCGCGAGATGAGGCCAAAAAGATTATAAAAAATGACACTCTCGGTAATTACCCTGCACTTGAAAAAACTTTATCTGACAAAAACTTTGAACTTCATTTTGAATAATTGCATTACTCATAGCTTTTATGTACTATCAAATAAGGTTCGTTCTTTGAAAAAGAGATGTATAATCTGACCAACATCTTGCGATACCTTAAGAAAGTATCCAGCCATGTCAAAAATGTACATCTTGTCGGATTTCACATTCCATACGTATTCATTACGTGCTAAAAATATGGTGTGTTGAATCGCTCGTCGTAAGACGATCGGAAGAAATTCCAAAAATTATTTTGAGAAAACTTGTGACATTGAAAATGGTGAGCTGACTTACTCACGCTTCTATGAGGTGCAACGTAAGAAAACATCAGTAGCCCAATCATAACTACAGAGTTTTATATCTCAATCTCAGAATCTACGATCTTGCACGAGCAAGACGTTACAAAAAGGCCCCGAAGCTGTCGTCATATTATTGACCACACTCGGGGCATTCTTTTTATTTGAATTTTCCTGTAAATACTATACAATCAACATGTTTTGGAAGAAATCTCTAAAACATAAAAGTACAGAATAATACGCGCGTATAGCTCAGTTGGTAGAGCGCGGAGCTTATACCTCCGTGGTCCTTGGTTCAAGTCCAAGTGCGCGCACATATGACAATAAAAAAAGTAGAAGAAAAGCTACATAAATCTTGTTGCAAAGAAACATGTTTTGATACTCGGCAACAGTTTTGGTCTCATAACAAACCTGAATCTGAACAATGTTTTGTTACTGCACTTTTACTAAACGATATCTTTGGAGGAAAAGTTATAAAAGCTAAGAGTTCAGATAGTATGAACCACTACTGGAATCTTATTGATGAAAAAGAAATTGATCTTACAAGGTCTCAGTTTCCAGATGATGAATTTTTTTCTCGGCGAGAAAATTTACATCGCTGTGATCTTAAAAAAATAGTCGCTACCAATTATTAAAGGAAATATTTAATTCATAACAAAAAAACCGCCACTGGCGGTTTTTTGTTTAAGCTTTCTTTTTATCCTTGTCCTTTTTCTTATCTTTCTTTTTTGGAATAATTCCATGAGCGATAATAACTTTATCATACTCATCTTGCTCTAATGTTTCTGTTTTTAGTAATGCATTTGCAACCGCATCGAGCGCCGCACGGTGTTCAGTCAAAACCTTTTCTGCAACTACCATACTGTCATTCATAATCTTTGAGACTTCTTCATCGATCATCGCTTCTACTCGTTCACTGTGTTGCCTCTTTTCGGTTCCTGGAGCAAATAATGCATTCCCTGGAGCCTTCTCAAGTGCAATTGGACCTATTTTGTCACTCATTCCCCAGCGCGTTACCATATTGCGAGCAACTCGTGTTGAAACCTGCAGGTCATTTGATGGACCTGTTGTAACTTCACCAAAGATCATTTTCTCTGTTACATAACCACCTAGACTCATAGCAATGTCATCCAAATATTGCGCCCTGTTGGTAAGTTTTCGCTCTTCAAGTGGTAATTTCAATGTGTAACCTCCAGCTCGTCCACGTGCAACAATTGAAATTTTGTGTACAGGATCTGCATTTGGTAAAACACTTGCTACGATTGCATGTCCTGCCTCATGGTAAGCGACAATCTTTCGTTCTTCTTCGCTATGTAAGTGGCTTTTTCTTTCTGGACCAATCATAACTTTTTCGATTGAACGAATTACGTCCCATTGTTTAATAGTTTTACGTTCTTCGCGTGCTGCTAAAATTGCAGCTTCATTCATTAATGATTGCAAATCAGCTCCCGAGAAACCTGGTGTTCGTTCCGCAACAACCTCAAGGTCTATATCTTCTGCGAAAGGTTTTTTACGAGCGTGAATTTTTAGAATAGCTCCGCGATCTTTACGGTCTGGAAGATCAAGCATAACTTGCCTGTCAAAACGTCCTGGTCGTAACAAAGCTGGATCTAATACATCAGACCTGTTTGTTGCTGCAATAACAATAACTTTTTCATTTGGATCAAAACCATCCATTTCAACCAAGATTTGATTCAGTGTTTGCTCTCGTTCATCATTACCGCCACCAATACCAACACCGCGGCTTCGTCCTACAGCATCAATTTCATCAATAAAGATAATAGCAGGAGCTACTTTTTTAGCATTTTCAAACAAGTCACGTACACGACTGGCTCCTACACCAACAAACATCTCTACGAATTCTGAACCAGAGAGATGAAAGAAAGGAACTTTAGCTTCTCCTGAAACGGCGCGAGCCATCAATGTTTTTCCTGTTCCTGGATCTCCCATCAAGAGAACACCTTTTGGAATTTCAGCTCCAATATCCAAGAATTTTTTAGGATTCTTCAAAAAATCTACGACTTCGAGCAATTCTTGTTTTGCTTCCTTGTTTCCTGCAACATCCTTAAAACTAATCTTTTGTTTTTCTGGATCGGTCATACGAGCTTTTGATTGTCCAAATGAGAATGCTTTCATTCCACCTGAGCCTTTCATCTGTCCTGAAATAAACCAAAAGAAAATAAGAATAAACAGCAACGGAATCAAAATAGGTAGTAAATTCATTATCCAGAAAACAAATCCTGTTTCTGACTTAATATCAATAACAACGGTCTTTAACTCTTCTTCAGTAACGCCGTAGTTTACCAATGTTTCTGAAAGTGATGCTTCACGCTCTTTCTTTGACTTATATTCTGTTTCGTCTGTCAGTACAATCTCCAACTTATCTCCCCGCACAACAAGAGTTTCGACTTGCCCTTCTTCAACATATTGAGCTACTTGCGACAACGTAACCTCTTCAACCTTTTTAAGGTCATCTCCCGAGATCAGTGAGTATAACACTGACATCGCCAAGAATATCAAAACAATATTAATAACATTCTGCCAAAAATTATGAGGCTTCTTTGAGTCCTTTTTCTTTTCTGTTGGCGTTTCTTTATTCTTTTTTCCCATCAGGTTAGGTAATTTAAACATGACACCATTATAGCGATTAAGACCTCTTTGGCAACCGTTCTATATAATAAGTTTGCTCTATCGTAAATGGTGGTATAGTATATTTACACTTTCATCATGACAACATATCTTAAAAATAAGATGGCAAGCTTTAATTATGAACTGCTCGACAAATACGAAGCAGGTCTTTCTCTATTGGGTACTGAAGTGAAATCAATTAAGTTAAATCAGGGTTCATTGAAAGAATCCTATGTCATTATCGAGAATAATGAATTATTTTTAGTAAAAGCTCATATTCCAGCATTTCAACCAGGAAATACGGCTGCGGAATACGACCCGTATCAAAACCGAAAGTTACTACTTTCAAAAAAAGAAATTGCGGAAATAGTAAAAAAGAAGCATGAAGCTGGTCTAACCGTAATCCCTATCTCAATGTATAGTAAAGGTAATAAGATAAAGTTATCAATTGCTCTGGCTCGTGGAAAGAAAAAACACGATAAACGTGAGTCTATTAAAAAACGAGATACTGAAAGAGACTTGGGAAGAATATTAAAGGGGTAAAAGAAAAAGCTAGTGTACCTAAGTACTACTAGCTTATAATCCGGTGCTGGATCAATGTTATATAGGCACCATGCACTGAATCTAAAGACCCAGAGACATGATGCCGTTAAATGCTGTTCCTAAAATCAAAAGGAAACCAATAACCTTTTCCTAAAGGAAAGCATAAATAGTAATGAAATTGTAAAAGTATAGACAATATTATACAAAAATGTTAAAATATGTCAAGGAACTTCCTTCCCCTCAAGTATTCTAAGTTTTTAGAGTGTTTCAGGGGGATGATCGGCTTCGACATCCAAGTTCTTTTTCAAGCAGTGCATACCAAGTACACAGGAATCTTGTAAAACTTCTTGTATCTTTTGAAGTGCAAACTCAAAAAACCTTGTAAAGTCACCTTATGCAAATAAGATGGCTTTCGCTTTCGCGTAAATTTAATTAACGCGTTCGTCTTCTGTGGTGAAGTCTGATATACACAGTGGGCGTTATAAAATTTGGACTAGAGAATACACCTTGCCGTAGTGTATTCACGAATAGCATAATTGGCTCGAACTCAAAGACCTTTTGTCTACGTTATATCTTTGAGTTTTAAAGTAGGTTTTGCAACTTACTGAACATAGTCTAAGTATGTAGATCTCTTGAGAAATCTTGCTTGCACGGGGGTTCGATTCCCCCCATCTCCACAAGCTAAAAAAGAAGTGCGCGAGCACTTCTTTTTGTTTGCGCGTGAGAGATGGGGGGATATCGAAAGACGGAACGGGACCCAGTACGAACGAAGAATGAGTGACTATTGGGAAGTGAGTCGGGGTTGAGAGTACTTAACCGCAATGAGTTCATGGAACGAAATGAGGATTTAGTAACTCGTGACCGATTTTGTATAAAAAGTTATTATTTACTTACGTGAGGAATCGAAAGACGGAGCCATAGTGTGTAGTACAGGCGAGTCGGGGTAGCGAAATTTTAGTATAAAATATTCGTGACCGACCTGCTTGCCGGCAGAGGCAGGTTCCCCCCATCTCCACACTATTGACTTTTACTGTATTATATGGTATTGTCTGAACAAGATAAATTTCACAAACATAGACAATTTACGTCTATCAAAACTATAAATCATGAAGAACTCTAAACTCGCTAAACGTTGGTTGGGTAGATTTCTTATTTTTATAGGACTTTTACTCTCACCACTAACCCCTTGGAACGACATATACGTAAATATGCCTGTTGCATATGCGTTCGGTATACCGTTTTCTCTCATCTCTGAAGAACTTTTTCTACCTATGACAATACTTGGGTATTGGTTAAGTAACATTTTAGGATTTATCTTAATGCATTATGGATACGCAGAAATAAAATCGAATAAGTATTCCTTTAGAAAACATTGGAGGAAATATTTATCTGGTACGACACTGTATACTATTCTGATTGCAATATTGATTTACTTTGAAATCCTACCTTCGGGACAAGATATTATTAACTTGCTTAGCAAGTTTGAACAATATCTAAATATAATATTCTGACAACGCCATATCCAATCTACTGGGTAGGCGTTTTCTTTTACCCAACTAATTAGTTCAATACCTCTATCTTGTATCACTATCTAACGTATATATACCTAAATCTCCATCTTGCAATCTTTCATACCACTCTAATATGAACTTTTTCATATGGTTCGCAGTTTTGCGGTTGATGTCCACACTATTGACTTTAATAAACTACATGGTGTAGTATACAATTCATAAACATTCTTTAACATCGAGTTTATTAGTGACCAAAGAAGATACTCTACAGATCTTTTATGGTCACTAATAAACTATCAAATGACTATTTCAGAACAATCTATATTTCAAAAGGTTTCAGAAAAAATCTCTAAATCTAAAAAGCCTATAATTGTCTGCGGACACTTCAAACTTATGGTTAATTCATCTGGTTCAAAATTTCACCCAGGAATATACCAAGACCTTAGAGGTCTTGATAATATGGGGTGCTGGACAATAGCTGCTCTGGCTTTGGATAAGTATGCAGGCAATACTCCTGTTTCAACTTTTGAAATGGGGGCAAACCTGATCAAAGAACACTCACGCGCTCAGATGCTTATCCTCGTAAAGGACTGGATTTCAAGAAAGAATATTCGGCAAGACAGTAGTAATAACCCGCTCATTATGGATTATTACAATGAAAACAAACTGCCAAAGTCTTTCCTGAATATTTTAGAAGAACGTTCCTTGACGACAGAAAGTATTCTTTTACCTCCAAACCATCTGACTTACGAGAGTAACTCCCTATTCTTTAGCGAGAATGCTCTTCATTCGACTTTTGATGAGAACGTAGAGTTTCAATCTTGTTCTCTTGGTAAGATTTGTGCTCAGGACCAAATACCTGAATACGACTACTTAGTAAGTATTGGATGTGACCTAATTGTAAATTTTTTACCCACAGGTTGCGGAGAGGCACTTTTCGAAGCTAAACTATTTTCGAAAGAACGCTACCCTGCATTAGAGATTGAAAACTTCTATTGTAATGGAGACGTTTCCAGAGAGTTGTTTTGGAATAAAGTCGAAAACTAAATCTATTTTAAGTAGCCTATCACTTCTGTTGTGATAGGCTACTTCTACTTTATATATATTTATATACCCTACTTGTGACCCTAATATATTTCTAAATTAATCCACTGCAAGAGCTTCTTGTAACTTTGGAGAGCTTTCGTAATACTCCCAAAAGTCTGAAAAATATGTTTTTAAGCGGTTGAATGTTTTACCTGTCATGTCCATAAATATTGACATAGCTATACATTAATTATATAGTCACAACAATCATTCTATTCACAAATATAGGTTATACCTATCAAAAACTAATTATTATGAAAAGAATAGCTTTAATTTCCGCTGGACTGTGCATCTTTGCAATACTTATTGCAATTACCACGTATGTATATCCTCAAATATTCAACTGGGAAAAACTATTACCCCAGTTGTTATTTCTAGGAGTTGTTATACCTCCTTTTGCACACATCATTCATACTGATAAATGGGCTAACTTAAGTCCTGCATTTTTGAATTTAGGAATTTTATATATCTTTATAACCCACTTTTTTCTGGGAGACGAAAAATTTCTGAGTCCACTTATCCATATTGGATTTGCACTAGTGTTTTACGTAGTAGCAATTGTTGTATTTATTGTAAGAGGAATGCTTGAAACTACAGCAGCAGACAGGGTTGCAGAAGAAGATTCAGTATATACAGAGATGAGACTTAAGGCTAAACCAGATTAATGCGTACTTATTCTGAAGATCACTACAAGAAACGGCCTTCTAGCTACAACGCTAGTTGAGCCTTTTCATTTATCTAATATATTAATTCAATATCTCTACCCTGCATCAATACCCAACGTATATACACCTAAGTCTCCACCTTGTAACCTCTCATACCACTCTAATATGAACTTTTTTCACTTGAATAAAAATTGCGGTTGATTTCCTTCAGTATTAAAAAAGCAACATAGTGTATAATTATTAAACTATATGATTAACCCTAGTAGATATAGAAAGCTGAATACTAAAGAGATAGTAAATGGTCCAATTATTTACTGGATGAACCGAGAAATTCGAACTCACAGTAATTGGTCGTTATTATTTGCACAAGAGCTGGCTATAAAAAATAATCAGCAGCTTCTTGTTGTCTACAACCTCGTGTCAGATTTTTTGAGCAAGAGTAACAGCAAGCGGCTGACTTTTAAGGTTGAAGGCCTGCAAGAGGTTGAGGTCAATCTTAATACCAAGAATATACCCTTTTTTTTGATTAGTGATAGTGATGGTACCCTATCAGCTGATAAAATAGTTAAATTTTGCAAACAAAAAAAAGCAGGAGCTTTAGTTACTGATTTTTATCCATTAAAACTACCGCAGCAATGGAGTAAAGATGTAGCTGAAAATATTTCCTGCGCTTTTTTTGAAGTAGATAGCCATAATATTGTACCTGCATGGATAGTTTCAGAAAAACAAGAATATGCTGCATACACTATTCGCCCTAAAATCTATAGAAACCTAGAAACATACTGCACCTCTTTCCCGCAGTTGAAAAAAATGAATAAGATAGAGGAAAAAGTACCTGCAACTAAGTGGGAATCAATTCTGCCAATTTTAGAACGAGACCATTATGACTGGATTAAATCCGGAGAGAGGTCGGGACGCAAATCAGTGAAAGATTTTATTCTAGAACGACTTGATGGTTATGCAGATCGCCGCAATGATGCCGGTGTAAAATTTCAGTCAGACCTATCGCCATATCTGCACTACGGTATGGTATCTGTACAAGAAATAGCCATATCTATTTGTAATAGTGTACAAAAACCAATTATAAGCCTTATGTCTGAATCTAGAAACAAAGCTAAAGTGGATCCTAAAAGCACTTTGACTCTTGAGGACCATGCGGGGGCTTTTCTTGAGGAAATTATTATCCGAAAAGAGCTATCTGACAACTTTTGCCTATATCAGAAACACTATGATTCATCTCGAAGCTTTCCAAAATGGTCTCAGGAATCACTGCTTGAACACCTAAGTGATGAGCGTGAATATCTATATAATCTTACTGATTTTGAATCAGCAGAGACACACGACGAATTATGGAATGCCGCACAGAATCAAATGATGCAAACCGGAAAGATGCATGGTTACATGCGCATGTACTGGGCAAAGAAAATTCTTCAGTGGACGACTGACCCAGATACTGCTATGAAAATTGCAATTTATCTTAATGATACATACGAACTAGATGGTCGAGACCCTAATGGTTACAGCGGTATCGCTTGGTCAATTGGAGGAGTACATGACCGACCTTGGTTTAATCGAAACATTTTTGGGAAAATACGATACATGGCACGTAGTGGTTGCGATAAAAAATTTAACACTGAAGAATATATAGAAAGATGGTCAAACCGTCAGCAAAAGTTACTGTAGAAGATTCAGAGACTGAATCAATAAAAGTAATAAGATAATGGTCTTAGGAAGGCTTGGACATCAGCCAAGATTGATAAAATAATTTTTGTTATATTTTACAACATCCCTGCTTCAAGCATGGAGATTAGTTTACTTTAGTTTAATAACCTTACTTTCACTCTTCTACAGCACAAAAATTAAAAGCAACATTACCCCTATAGCAAGAGCAAATGCTGCCAAAAAGATATTATTTTTCCTTTTATGCTCCGCAGAAGAACCTCTTGTCGTAAGATAAATATATCCAACGACTACAATTCCCATGATAAAACTATACGCAGACGGAACTATTGCCGCTTCTGGAACATTAAGGAGAAACGGCGAAGCTGCAATACTAATAGCCAAAGCTCCGTTTTGCATACCAACCTCGACTCCAATAGATGTTTTTTGTTTTTTAGATAATTTGAAAAGTACCCCAAGCCCATGTCCTACTGCAAACATAAGTACTGCTAGCGTAGTTGCAACAAAGGCAGACTGTTTTGCAAAACTCAAGAAAAATTCTCGCTCCAAGATCATAGCAGTGAACACAATTCCAATAAGGAGGATCGGTATAACAAGTTTTGAAACTTTAGTAACTTTTTCTGCGATACGTGGAAAATGTTTAAGCACAAGCATTCCAAGAATAATTGGTATCAGCGTAATGACGGTCATTTGTAACACAGTCTGCCAAAACGGAAGATGCAACGAGTATGTTGTGCTCGCAAAATAAAGAGCAGATACATTTACAATGATTGGAATAGTGAAAATGGTAAGAATACTATTTATGGCAGTAAGACTGACCGACAATGCAACATCTCCATCTGCAATGAAACAAAGAACGTTAGACATTGGACCGCCGGGAACAGCAGCGAGAAGCATAAGACTCACCGAAAGAATTGGATCAAGTCCGAATAGGTTTGCTAGAAGAAAAGCTACGATGGGCGCACCTAAAATCTGAGCAAAAATTCCTACAAAAACTGCTTTCGGACTTTCTTTGAGTCTTTTAAAATCAAGGACTTTCAAAGAAAGCCCCATAGTAAACATAACAAGCCCAATAATAATTGGGAGAAATATGCCTACAAAAATATTACCATCGAGAAACTGATCCACGTACGAATATTACCATAATTAACAAGGTGTAACTTTTAGTATGACCAATAATACCTGAAAGAAGTCTTCCACCTTGAAAGAAACTATTTGTTTTTATATTACTCATATACTATTTTCACTTTTGTGCATCACGGCATCATGAAAGGACTTTTTTTATTTGTTGCCTCTCGCGCTGTTAAGTGAAAAATTTCATCTGCTGAATTTTTCACCGTACGCCAACCGGCACGCGCGGCAATATATCCTGCCTCAAGAACAGCTTCACGAACAATTTCATTTTCAGCATAGTGTGGATATGCTAACGTCATTACCGTAATATCTAATTTTTCTTCGAGTATTTTTTTACTCTCAACAATTTCGTGATTCAAATCCTTGATATCAAGACTCGTCAAATTATAATGAATCATAGAATGATCGCCGATTTCTTGACCATCAGCAACAAGTACTGCCAATTGTTCCCAATTCATGAACCCTTTGTGTTCCGTAACTCCTGGATAAATGAAAAATGTTCCTACAAAACCAAACTTCTGCAAGATTGGAAAAGCATATTGGAATTGATTTTCCAACCCATCATCAAACGTCAAAACGATTGGTTTGTCAGGAATATTTTCATCATGCAATAAATACTCGGCGAGATGATCAAACGTAATGGGAGTATATTTATTGTCTTTTAAGTATTGCATTTGTAATGCAAAATTTTCTGGATCAATACGAAATCTTTTTTGCATTACTGATTCACTGTGCGAAGGAGCTGGCGCAATTGAATGGTACACAATAATAGGAATTTCTTGCACTGTCTCTGGTGACTGCTTTAATTCCATAACTTCATCTTGCGACTCGGAAAGAGGCACTCCGGAAGTCAGTGTTGAAGTTTTTGAATATGTTTGAGTGTTATGATTACTCCAATATAAAACTACACCTACAATAACAAGCGCCCCGATACTTATAAGAAATATTATATTTATTTTTTTTGTCATCACCACAGTATATCAGTTGATAGGTCTATAATATCTGTATAAAAAATAAAAAGCACCAATTCGGTGCTTTTTATTTTACCTCTATATAAATTCAACTTTTGGTATGTATTTTTTTCGCTTTAATACATACCAAGTAATTGCAGTGAGTATTGCAATCTCAAATCCGATCGGAATTGGGGAACATGTAGCTATCATATTTGACATTTTAAACTACTGTGCTATTGTATTGCCTTACATTCGTTTACAACCTAATATCTATCATGAAAAGACTTATTCGAAAACGCAATTTTGCACTAGCAAAAAGAGTATTTATTAAAAGTGGTAAAATTGTTATGGTGGATACCTTTTGGCGATCTATTATGATGTTACTCCGTGTTGATTGTTATATCGCAACGCGAGCAGTGCGCAAAGTACCAGTCAAAAAATAAACATTATTTTTTGATACACAAAAGGGTCACAAGACCCTTTTTTGTTTACCTAAAATATTTTATATCTGATATGATATAGCGCATGACATTTCCATCACATATCCTACTCGGCATTATTATTGGTAAACTTACAGGTAATATGACTCTTTCGGTAATCATCTCTGTATCAATTGATATTGATCACCTATTTTCATATTTCAAACACAACATTCTATTGAAACCTAAGGCGTTTTTAACAGCTGCGCTTAGTCGCAATGACGCATACGGAGATCAACGTGGCTATCTTCATAATATTTTTATTGCAGGTGCAATTTGTGCATTAACATTTTTGATTAGTACCCCCGTTGGCATTACTATTACTCTTGCCTATTTTGGACACCTCCTACTCGACAGTCTCGACAGGTCAGATTATTGGCCATTATACCCAAGTAAAAAATTCGACATAAAAGGTTTTGTGGATTACTATTCTGTTCACGAATTATTATTTGATGTATTTCTTGCAGCGATTATTGTTACGTTATTTGTAGTTTAAGTTACGAAGCCAAATTAAAAGCCTCTAAACACAATGTTGTGTTTAGAGGCTTTTAATTTAAAATGGGGCCTAATATTATGCAATCTTCGCAACCGAGCGTTCTACTTCTTCAAGAATTTTGTAGAATGCTTCGAGAGGGTCATCTGCGTTGCGTAAAGCCCTTATTTCGCCTATAATACAGACTATGACACATCAAAAACTAGGAGAAACTCCTACGACAGACCTCACAGAAACAGTGCACCCTAAGCAAGAAGGCGGTTTCTGGGAAATCATCCGATTTACTATTATTGCGCTTGCAATCGTGATCCCTATCCGTATGTTTATCGCTCAACCCTTTGTAGTTTCAGGCGAATCTATGTTTCCTACATTCGAAGATGGTGATTATTTGATTGTTGATGAAATCTCGTATCGACTTGGTGATCCTCATCGCGGTGATGTGATTATTTTTCGTTATCCTTTAAAACCAGATCGTTTCTTTATTAAGAGAATCATCGCTCTTCCTACTGAAACGCTTGAACTTAAAGATGATATACTTGTCGTAACTGACACTGAAGGAGTAGAAATTACTATCGAGGAACCTTATATTGAGCATTTTTCATCTGATGATTTTGAACTAACACTATCAGATGATGAATATTTTGTTATGGGAGATAATCGAAACGCTAGTTCTGATTCACGTATTTGGGGACCGCTACAAGAAAAGTTTATTACAGGGCGAGCACTTATGCGTCTCCTTCCTACCAGCGAGATAGGAGTCCTACCGGGTGATTACAAGCAAGAAGATAACCAAAAATAATTATATGGCTGCAGAAAAACAAAAGAAGACAAACAAAGACTTACTACAATCTCCAAAAGGAATGCGTGACATTCTTGGTGCAGAATATTATGAAATGCAAGGCTTCTTCGAAAAGGCTCAAGAGATTGCTATGTATTATGGTTTTAACCCTGTCGAAACACCGACTCTAGAACATGAGGAAATCTTTCAAAAAGGTGCTGGTACTGGAACAGATGTCGTCGACAAAGAAATGTATGGCTTTAAAACAAAAGGTGGTACTCGTCTTGCAATGCGACCAGAAGGAACGGCTGCTGTTATGCGAACCTACATTGAACACGGTATGCGAGCGTTACCTCAACCAGTAATGTTCTATTACCAAAGTGCGATGTTCCGTCATGACAAACCACAAAAGGGGCGTTATCGACAACACCACCAATTTGGTCTTGAAATGATAGGAACTGATAAGCCTATAGCAGACGCCTTGATTATCAAAACAACGATGACCATTCTTGAAGAAGCTGGTGCAAAAGACCTATTTGTCAATATTAATAGTATTGGTGATGCTGATTCGAAAAAAGAATATCAAAAAGCTTTGAAGATCTACTACCGAAAATTTGCTAACGAACTTGGAAAAACTGATCAAGAGCGATTAAAAACAAATCCTTTACGTATTCTTGATTCAAAAGATCCTAAGACGATCGCTATTAATGAAGATGCGCCTGATTCATTAAGCTTCCTTACAAACGATTCTAAGAAACATTTTAAACGAGTACTGGAATTTCTTGACGAATGCAAAATCCCTTACCAAATTAATAAAAGCTTAGTACGAGGTCTTGATTACTATACACACACTGTATTTGAAATCATGGAGAAAGTCACCGAGGAAAATGGTACTGAGCGTGAAATCGCTATCTGCGGTGGTGGACGCTATGACTATCTTGCGAAAGCAATTGGTCATCGAAAAGACGTTCCAGGTGTTGGCGTAGGTATCGGCGTTGAAAGAGTTATTGGTTCATCGTGGTGGAAGCAATTAAAACCACGTATTATTAAAAAACCTAAGATCTATTTCATTCAACTAGGATTCGACGCTCGACTGAAAAGTTTGAATGTTTTGGAAATGTTACGTAAATCAAAAATTCCTGTACATCAAGCTATATCAAAAGATAATCTAGGAAGTCAATTAGCTCTTGCTGAAAAACTTAACATTCCATATGTACTTATCTTTGGCCAAAAAGAAGCCATCGATGGAACTACTATCGTTCGTAATATGAAAGATCGATCTCAAAAAGTTGTAAAACTTGATGACCTTATAGATTACCTTAAGAAACTAAAATAGGAACTATGGCGCTTGATATTGTACAAAAAGGTGCTTCTGTACTTCGAGAAAAAGCGGTGAGTGTTATCGTGGAGAACATCGCTACACACTCTATTCAAGACGATCTCAAAAAAATGCACGCATCTCTTGCTGGACAAAAAGATGGTGTAGCTTTAGCGGCACCACAAATCGGTATCTCAAAACGAATTTTTGTTGTCGCACCTAAAGCGTATAATGACTACACTAGCCAACCGCTTGTTTTTATTAACCCCGTTATTACAAAGCGTTCAAAAAATAAAACATGGCTAGATGAAGGATGCCTATCGGTGCGCTGGATATACGGAACAACACATCGACATAAACAAGTCACCGTCGAAGCTTATAACGAGCACGGGGAGAAGTTTCAACATGGCGGATCAGGACTTGTAGCACAAATATTTCAACATGAGATTGACCATTTAGATGGCATCTTATTTGATGATCACGCAAAGGACTTGGGTGAAATTACTGAAGAAGAACAAGCGGAGTACAAGAAGTCTCAGGACGCACGACGTGAATAATAACCTATGAATAGCAAACCAACAATTGCATTTTTTGGTACACCTGAACTATGTGTACCAATTTTAAACAAGCTTACTGAAGCAGGTTTTGCACCTACTGTTATTGTAACGAATCCAGACCGACCTGTTGGACGAAAACATACTATGACACCTCCGCCTGTAAAAGTTTGGGGGCAAGAAAAAAACATTCCAATACTTCAGCCAGAAAAATTGAACGATGATTTTAAGGCAGAATTTGAGTCACATAGCGTCGACCTTTCAATCGTTGTTGCATATGGGAAAATTATGCCTGAGTGGTTAATTGTTCTACCAAAACACCGAACATTAAATATTCATTACTCCCTCTTGCCAAAATATCGTGGTGCAAGTCCGGTAGAGTCGACTCTATTAAACGGAGAAACCGAAACTGGTGCATGTATTCAGCAGATGGTTTATGCAATGGATGCAGGACCTTTGCTTGCTTGTGAAACAATCGCGATTGAACCTGATGAGGTTGCTGGAGAATTACGAAACCGACTAAATGTTATAGGAGCGCAAATGTTAGTTGATCTTATTCCTGAATATACTGCAGGAAATATCGTGGCCAAAGAGCAGGTTGGCGAACCAACCTATTGTTATAAAACAGATAAATCTCATGCTGAAATAAATATTGAAACTATGAGTGACGTAGAATTATGGAATCGCTATCGTGCATATTTCGGATGGCCAAGTATATTCTTTTTTGATACCCCACCTTTTTCCTCTCCTTATAAAGGGGAGGTGCCCGCAGGGCGGAGGGGTATTCGTGTAAAAATAACAAAGGCTCGCTTTGAAGGAGGGAAATTTATAATAGAAAAAGTTATTCAGGAAGGAAAGAAAGAGATAAATTTCTAACCTTTATTGAACACTTCAGCAATACCTTGCGCAAAAGCATTCACATTCGGAAGCCTTCGACTTAAAAAACTCAACCCTTCATGTAATAACTGTGTGTCTTTAACGTTAATAATATCTTCCTTTTTAGGATACTGCGATAAAACAACTTCACGATATTCTTGAATCTTTTGTGGTAACTCTTCTTGAGATATTCCATACAAAACAAAACCAGCCATAGGGTCAGTTCGCATGAGAGAATATACTGCCTCATCTGAAATACGAGGATAGTCTTTCAGGTCAATCGACGCACCAAAATCAATAAATCTTACTTTTTCATTTTCATCTAAAATAAAATGAGACTTACCCAAGTCATTTGTTAAAATTTGATCATTTACAAGAATATCGTTCTCGTGTAGTTTTTTTAAATTCTGTGCAGTTTGTATGCCAAGCTGCTTCATAAATTCAGGGGTGCATTTCTCTTCTGGAAGTTCTAAAAGCAGTGCCCCTTTGATAAACTCTTCTCGCATAGTGCCAGGTAATGCATTTAACTGTTTTGGTCCTATATTTAAATCAGCAACCTTTTGTGCAATACCCCCTTCAAACGATGACTCTAAAGCCTTTGCAATATATACTTTTTCTCCATCTGTGATTTTTACACAAAAACCACGTGTTGTTGCAGGAAGTTCTTCTTTATTTGCACGCAAAACAGAAAGATAATCTTTATATTGCTCTGGATACTTGGTCTTAAGTTCATCTTCCGACATCTTTAACAGGTCTGGCATATTCTTTGACATAAATTCACTTCCTCCAAAAATAGCACCCTGAGCTATTTGCTGTTTTAACTGGTCTGAGTTTTTTTGTTGTGGAAATTGTTCCATAGATAAAGTATAGCAAATAATTGAGATTAATTTTGAAAATAGAAAATTAATACTAGAAAAAGTTATTCCGGAAAGAAAGAGGCGAACCTGTCATAATCTGTGCAGCGCCAAGTGCTTCACAGATTGGCGAAACCAATCTTAAACAGTATCCCTTTTTTTAAGTGAAGCTAGGAAAGTGGTTCCTGAGGATCAAAAAAGGTTGATTGGGGATGAAATATAAGTACTCTCAAAAAATAAACGCTTTGGTAACATTTCTCACGATCGTGAGAAATGTTACCTTGATTACTTTAAATAAAAAGAAGCCGACTCTTGTAGGCTCAGTTTTCAATAGTAACTAGCAAGGACGATGCTTACTCGTTATAATCTTATGTATATATAATTACTACATCTTTAAAGATACTCTGAAATCTCTCAAGTCTTTTTAACGACTCTTGTTGAGATAATGTGGCGTAGCTCTCAAAAGACTTATGTAGTGAACTATTTATTTCTCCTGTCTCTATAAATGAATCTGTATCGCCTTGATTTACCATGTTCCAAAAAACTTTCGGCAAGCCAGTATCTTCTTTTAATCCTCTTGTAGACATCCCGTCCTTGAATCTTGAAATGAGTCTTTCGATATACCTTTCAATTGAGTCTGGGTGCATAAATACAATCAATACATCTTCTGAAACTATTTCTTTCATAGCACTAGTATCTGCAAGAGCACCCTCAACAATAACAGGCTTTGACTCTTTCTCAATTGCATCTTTGGTTGCCTGAATAAATATATCTTGCCACTCTTTATTCTCTCCACCTTTGTAAATATTAACAAAAATATCGGCAACACTTACTGTTGGGTTATTCTTAACAACTGATTCCATAACTATGTCGTCGAGCTCAATTGTTGCGTAATTAAGATTACTTACAAGTTCTTTAGAAAACGTAGTTTTACCTGTAGACGTCTTACCTGCTAAAAATATCACAGGTGGATTTTTATCTTTAATAAGTTGAAAAGCGTCATTTTTAGTCATAAGAAAAGTATATCAGACTTGTATAAAAAGCTCGTAGGACTTAGAAGGGTTCGAACCTATATTACCTCTTAATTTCAGAGAATATTTTATCTGAAACATGTTTAACAGCATTATTTGAATAACGAGGCTGGCTATTTACAAAATTAAAATCAACACCAAACTTTTCTTCTAGTAAATGGTTTAACTCTTCAGGACTTTTTATCTCTTTACCATCTGGAATAAAATTATCAACTGCTATAACTCTTTCCCAACCATGATCGACTGACGGATCATACTCAGGATTGGAGACATGTTTCTTCCTGTCAGTATTAAAATCAAAAACTTCAGTCAACACACGAGAAGCTTCTTCAATTTCTTTATAACCGTAAAAGTCGTTAGAGCCAGACCTAACATCACCTTTTAATAACCAGTCACTATGACTAGTTTGTGCACCAAAAAACGGAAAGAAGTCTCTATCTTCCCTTTTTCCTTCCGTACGAGCTGACGTCTTATACATTGGCACTGGAACATTATTAATATTCGCAAACACATAAAATCTATCCCCACCAAGACATCCCCAATCACCTCCTGCTAAATCTGTTATTATGCCTATCTTTTTTAAAGCTTCAACCCTCTCCACTTGAGGTAAATTTTTTATCATCTCTAATTGCTTTTCTTGCTCTGTTTTTTTATCAAATTTATCAGAGATAGATTTGATGTCAGGTTTTTTTACTGCTTTGACATTATTATCAAAATTCTTAATTATACGTATTTTTTGATTTTCCCAATTTTCCATACACCAAAGTATATCAAACACTCTCACTTATGTCCTACTTACAAAGAAACTACCCTATAATCTCATTCCCAAAATGTCCCCATTGTGCTAAATCGGCAAATTTTACATCTTTCAAATTTAATCCATCATGAATACCTTGTGGTGTAAGATCATATCCTAACAACTCTTCCTCTACTCCATCAATAACAGCTGCAGCTTTTACTGGATCTGCTTTACCAATTACATACGCTAGTTTTACTAATACTTCACCTGCATTACGTTCGTGAAGAATTTCTTTTGCAATCTTCCGTGCCATATATGCGCCACTTCGGTCGACTTTGGTATGGTCTTTTCCTGAAAATGCACCACCACCAACTGGGATGCGTGGACCATATGCATCGACGACTATCTTTCGACCTGTAAGGCCTGCGTCAGCGTCAAAACCGCCCACAGACCAGTCGCCAGCTACGTTTATGTGATATTCACCAGCATGAGGAATAAACTCTTGTACTTTGGCAAGAAGCTCTTTAGTTGTTGCGTTTTGAAAGCTTGCAACAACGTTTCTAATCTCCCAGTTTTCGCCATCTTGTTCTGCAGTAATTTGAACTTTTCCATCATAAGGAAATTCAGCATAAAGATGCTGACAAAGTTTTCGAGCTAGATCATATTCATATGGCATACATGTATCAGTTTCATTACATGCGTATCCGATCATAATACCTTGATCGCCCGCACCACCAATGTCAACACCTTGCGCAATTTCTGGACTTTGTTTAGAAATATGAATAATAATTTCCATATCATCACCTACAGTCTCTCGAATAACTGATTCAACATCAACAGTTACACGTGATGTAATTTCTCCGTTTACTTTAATCATGCCATGACCGCCCATTACTTCGACTGCGCCACGTGTTGTTGGATCACCTTCTCGATATGCGTCTAAAATGCGGTCAGCTATATAATCACACTGTTTATCAGGGTGTTTAGGGCTTACAAATTCAGCGGTATACAGTTTTTTGTTGTTTTTCATAATATATTGTCATGCTGAGCTCGTTTCAGTATCTTTCTGGAGATCCTGAAATAAATTCAGGATGACACGAAAACCAACTCAACAAATTAAATAAAAAAAATCCTTCCAAAAGGAAAGAAAATGAATTACTAATATCTCTCCCATATTTATGGGCTGGATGTAGCACCGTTCCGACTAAGGTGGTTGCTAGATGTATCGCTGGGCCAGACCCCTCGGAATTAAGTAAAATTCAGGTTTTGATTCGAGATTTTTAAAATGTAAGCGAGTCGATGATAAAAAAACGTAATCATAGCAACGCTACGATGAGGATTTTTTATCAAGATGTAGCTCCATTTTGGAATGCTCGGACAAAAGAAGTTTTTTACTTAATTCTTAACACATCGTTCTTGATAATATGTATTTAGTTGTAATCAAAGTATACCAATTTAAGTTTTTGAGTCAAACAAAAAAAGCCCCAAGGGCTTTTCATCTTATTCGCAACCGATGCAAATGTTTTCAGTTCCAGGATCAATGATCTCGTTGAATCCTTTTTCAGCTTCACGCTTTTGACGAGCAGCTTCTAGCATTTCTGGTGTGATGTTTATTTCCATAATGTCTCTAAAAAAATAATTAAAACTTGTACAAAAGGTATTATAGCATAGCTGTTTTTTCGACTATTTTTGACCCTGTGAAGAACTTTTTTGAGCTATATTTTATATAGAAAAAAGCCGATTTTGCATGCAAAATCGGCTTTTTCTAAAATCTGTATTTTATTCTACTGTAATACTTGTAATCATCACATCTTCAACTGGCCGATCACGTCCATCGACAGTCACAGTGCTGATCGCTTCTACGATATCCATTCCGTTTGTAACTTTACCAAACAGTGAATATAGTGGTGGCAGGCTCACTCCACTTTCTCCACTCACAATAAAGAATTGAGAACCATTAGTGTTTGGCCCAGAATTTGCCATAGCTAAAGATCCAATTTCATACTCACCTGCCTGTGGAAGTTCATCATCGAACGCATATCCAGGACCTCCTGTTCCCCACACGTCTTTCAATCCTTCATCTTTTGATTGCGGATCACCAGCTTGAATCATAAAGCCTTCAATAATTCGATGAAATCGTACCCCGTCATAAAAACCTTCAGATGCTAATTTCCCAAAGTTAGCCACCGTCTTGGGCGCCTTATCAGTAAACAGCTCAAGAGTTATCGTTCCTGCACTTGTTTCAAATGTAGCTTTTGTAAATTGTTGTGTTTCCATATTTTCTATCTCTTGCGATTCATTATTAATAACTGTTTCTTGTAGAGTCCTTTCTTTTTCCTGCTCTTGTTGTTGTCCTTGTTCCTTATAATTAAGCACTGTGTTGTCTAATTTCTTTTCTGCCGGCATAGCTAATACTGCTACGAGAGCTACTGCAACCAAAATAAAAATGGTCATAATCATTGATGATCCCTTCATATATAAATTAATTTATTATCTATTAAGTCGTAAAAGTTTTTTTATTTTACGCATACCACGTCGCATGAGATCATTTTTCTTACCATGCTCTTTTTTAATTTTACGCAATATCTCATCTTTTACAATATCTATTGCTGCATACAAATCAGGGGCTGCAGCGTCTGCATAAATCACTTCTCCTGTATGATCAATAGTTACTTCTGCTCGATAGAGGTCTTCCCCATTTTGTTGATTGGGACGCGTCTTTTCGAGCTCAACATAAATAAATGTTTGATTACTACTAAGATCAATCAATTTACTAAATGCCTCTGCTTTCTTTTTTACATATGAATCTATAGCATCTGTGTGCTCGAGATTCGTTGCTTTAATATTAATATTCATAGTATAAAACGTTAGACGAATAATACTTTCATAAGACATTATAACATACCTTTATTTCTTCTCTGAAGATAAGTTCTAAATTGAAATAGCATCTTCTATTTTCAGGTCACCAATTGATGTCCTACGTAATGCCGACAACATAGCTGGATAACCTAATCGTTTACCCAAATCATGAGCGAGCGATCTTATAAACACACCACTTGCCACATCAAATCGTACTGCCACAATAGCGGTGCCATCTTCTCGTTTATAGAAATCAAGCATTGTAGCTTTTTTAACATCCATATCACGTACTGGAATCTCGCGTGGCTCTTTACCATTACGTGCGTACCAATAGAGAGGCCTACCGTCGATTTTCACCGCTGAATATATTGGTACCGCTAATGTTTGAATACCATTTAATGTTATAACGGCATCTTCGACGTCTTTTTTTTCTAAATCATGTGTGTCTTTGGTTTCTAAAACTTCACCCTCTGCATCATATGTATCACTGCTCTTACCAATTAATATTTCAGCTCGATATACTTTTGATAATTTCACATACGGTTCTAACTCTTTAGTTTTCTTACCTGTTGCAACAATCATCAATCCTGTTGCCATAGGGTCAAGTGTTCCTGCATGTCCTGATTTTTTAATACCATACTCCTTCTTCAGCCGTCGCATAATATCAAAAGACGTAATACCTTTTGGTTTATCTATAAGAAGTATTTGATTGTCGAGATTATTCATAATTCATGGAATATATTTAAGACTTATAGATGGTCAGTACCCGGTACTGGACACGCGTTCTTTTTCAAGTATTTGTTTCTTTTGCTCACTACCGCGATTATATCCCCCAGTTTTACCGTCGGATCGTACCACACGTTGACATGGAAGACTATCGTCATAATTCTTGTTAAGAATATTTCCTACAGCACGATATGAGTTAGTATGAACAACAACTTCCAGTACTTGTTTATAGTTTCGCGTTTCACTTTTAGTAAATGATTTTAGTGTATTCATAGACTTTTTCAGTAAAAGTCTATGAATATTTAGTATACAACAAAACCCTACCGAAGCAGGGTTTCATCTTAGAAATAAAACTATGTTAGTTCTTTGCAAGATATGAAGACATTGAAGGATCAACATCTTTTATTTCTTGCATAATTGCAAGAGCGTTGCTGTGGTAATTCTTTGAAATACCTTTTACATATTTTGGGTTATACGAATTCAAAATTTCATATGGTGTCTTGTCAGCATAGAAATGAGCTGTGTTCTCATTATGTCCACCAAGATTCATAGAAACCACACGAATTGACTCTTCATAGCTTGGGAAGTCAATTTTACATGAACCCCATCCAAGCCCACTGTGTCTTACGCTAGAACATGAGTTCTTGAATCCTGTTGATTCAAGGAACGCAATACTAGCAACCAGTGTCCAGTCAATATCGTATCGATCCGCATAAGCTACGAATGCATGAGCATATTTAGCTGCAGGCATATCGTAACTTTCAAAATACGCTTTTACTTTAGCAACACGTTCAGTTTGAGAAATTTCACTTTCATCAATGATCTGAACTTGTTCTTGCAAGAGAGAATCTATCATTGTTATGTTCGGTGCGAAGGCCTCTGTAGTCATTCCCGCAGCTCCCATAGTAAGAGCAGAGATTGTACCGACAGCGAGCATCACCGAACTAACAAATCCTTTATTTTTTTTACAATGCATAAGTGATGGTTATGCTCCATCAAACTCCGTGTCTAAATTTAAAGCCCCTCGTTACCGAAGGACTTCGTCTATTATAGCATGACGTGTTTTATTTGTCAACACCATACAAGACATGCCAAATTGTGTCAAAACCCCTTATTTTATAAGACTTAGACTAAATAACGATATGGAAAACCGTCTTGATTAAGTACCCGATTCCATAAGAAAGCGCAGCTGCTACACCACCCAAAGCAAGCATCTGAACACCTGTTTTGAACCACCACTTCTTTACAGTCAATAGTGACTGCGCCGCACCAGTGAAAAAGAGTGCAGTAGCTGTTGCAATAATAGAAACCGTTAATTGATACTCTGCTTTTACACCAAACAAATATGGAATCAACGGTAAGGTTCCTACCATAACGAATGCAGTAAATGTTGCGATACCATGTTTCGTTGGATTCTCTGTATCCTCTTCGGTGATATTGTATTCTTCACGTAATACGAAATCTGACCAGCGTCTTTTACTGCGTGTAATAGCTAACATCATAGACTCGATAGATTCACGTGGCGTGTCCCAACGTTTTAAAACATCTCGCACTTCCTCGCGAGCAATTTCTGGATTATGTTCAATATCATACTCTTGTTCTTGCCGTAAACTTTTGTGAAAGTTACGTTCCGAGAGCATCGACAGAATACTCGATGCTCCCATTGAAAAACCATCAGCAATAAGATTAGCCACTCCAAGGATAACAATTACACCAGCAGGCAGTGCTGCCCCCGCAGCACCCGCTACTACAGCAAACGTAGTAATAATTCCGTCGTTTGCACCGTATACAAAGTCTGCTAAGTATTCCCCCTTATCAAAACGTTTTTTCTTTTCTGCAATACGTTTCTTTTTAAAAACATCAAATGTATCAGCAGGGGCAACATCTGCATGTAAAATACTGCTGTGTAATTTTTCTGGATCATGTGGATCCATCACAACGATATCAAACGGTACTTGTGTTTCTTCTTGAAAAATCTTAAGAGCGTCCTTTAAACCTTTTTGATCATATCCAAGCGCTATAACGTCTGGTTCATAACGACGAACAGCCCCCCAGCTATATTGCACTAAATCCCCCGCAACCAAAACATCAGCTAACCCAGCATCTTTGATTGCAGCGATACGATGACCAAGTGAGATTCTTGGTCTTTTTTGTTTCATAGTTTCAACTGTTGCATCTTGCGCAACAACAACAACAAGCTCTCCGAGCGTGCCTGCTTGTTTGAGAAATGCTCTATGTCCACCGTGCAGTCCATCAAAAACTCCAAAGACCATCACTTTCTTGTCGCTTTGTATCATATGTTGTATTGTAGCAACAAAAACAGTAAAAACAACTACTATTTTGTCATTGCGAGGAAGTATGACGAAGCAATCTAGAGCATGTTCTATACTGGATTGCCACGCTCCGCTCGCAAAGACGAAAATGTTTTATGCTACAATCATTCACATGAGAAGTATTATTTCTGGAAATATTATACCTGGCGACGGAGAAGGGCGAGCCATTGGTTTTTCAACAGCTAATCTTGATACAGAGAGCGAACAAATTCCTCATGAGTGTGGTATTTACGCTGGATACATAACTCTGCAAGGTACTGATCAACTATTACCCTGCGCGGTCATCGTTCGTCCACGTAATAATAAAAAAACAATCGAAGTGCATATTCTCGATTTTGATAAAGATATTTACAACACTAAAGTTATTGTTGTAATAAAAAAGATGGTGCGTCCATGGGAGTCTTTTGAAGATATTGAAGTATTAAAAAAACAGATCAGGAACGATCTGTTTGATGTAAAAAAAATATTGAAACCTACTTTAGTATAAGCACATCTCCAACCCCAACACCTAGCTTCTCGATCACTCCTGCCGTTACCTCGATCACAGCACTCACTGGCTGAACAGGTGAAAATGTTTTTGGATACGTATCAGGGGTAACGTTCTGATGAATATCAACAATAGTAAGAGTTTCATCAATCCATATCATATCGAGTGCAAATTGCATATCTTTCATCCAAAATTCAGGAATGCGTGATTCTGAAAAAATAAACATCATTCCTGTATTCTCGACTAAAACTGGTACTCCTGATAATCCTCGAGCTTGCTCACTAGGTGTACCTGCAACAAAGACCTTAATATTTTGATCACCAACTAAAATATCACGCACTTCAAGTCCGATGAGGTAGTCTGACGAAGAAACCATCATTTTAGATACTGCAAAAAGAGTTGTCGCAAAAAATACAAGCACGACAATACTTCCTACAAAAAATTTAACTGAATGTTTCATTATTGTTATTAAAGAGTCCAACCAGTATCAATATATGATTGCACCTTTTTATATTTTACCACCTTTTGTTCACTGCCTTTAATAATAACGACTTGATCGTTTGGTTTATAGTCTCCAACTTTACGATATGTTGATGATTCGTTCACTGTTTTAGGTTTGTCTTTCTTTACCCCCTGTCTAAGTAATTGATCTACATCCAAGTGCGAAAGAATAGTGGCTACTTGATGTTTGAAAGCGCTTTCCATTTCTCGAAATAAACGCATCCCCTCTTTTTTATACTCAACAATAGGATCTCGTTGTCCATAAGCACGCAAGTTTACTGACTGTCTTGTATGATCCATTATCTGCAAGTGCTCCATCCATAATTTATCAGTAATAGACAATGAAACCTGCCTGAATACTTCAAAATACATTTCGTCATTAGCAAGTTTTTCTCTTCGCCCGTTAATAATATCTTTTAAGTCAGCATACTCTTCAAGGAGTGACTGGTACAGATCTTGAATAAATTCTTTTTTATTAAATAAAATACCGTGACGACGTTCATATACCGTATTTCGATGATGAGATAATACGTCATCATATGACAATACATGTTTTCGAGAGTCAAAGTTAAAACCTTCGATTTTTTCTTGCGCCTTTTCAAGAGCGTTTGAAATAAAGTTATTCTTGATTGGTTGATCTTCTTCAATACCAAGTGCACCGATCATACCTTTTACTTTCTCTGAACCAAAAACACGCATCAGTGGATCATCAAGTGATACATAAAATTGTGTCTCTCCTGGATCACCTTGACGCCCTGATCGTCCACGTAACTGATTATCGATACGTCTTGCATCATGTCGTTCAGTCCCAATAACAAACAGTCCTCCAAGATCTTTAACTTCTTGCCCTTGTTCTACTGTTGCAGGATTACCGCCTAATTTAATATCAACACCACGTCCCGCCATGTTTGTTGCAATTGTTACGGCACCAAGTTTACCAGCTTGCGCTACAATTTCACCTTCACTTTGATGATTCTTTGCATTCAACGCTTGGTGACCTACGCCTTCTTGTGTAAGATACGCTGAAAGTAATTCATTCTTTTCAATAGCAACGGTACCAATCAATACTGGCTGACCTGTTTCATTAATTTCTTTTACTTTACGTGCAATAGCTTTAAACTTTCCTTTTTCTGACTGAAAAATAAGATCGGAATTATCAATTCGAACAACTGGTTTATCAGTTGGAACTTCAACAACATTAAGTCCATATACTTTGAAGAATTCTTCACTTGAAGTCATTGCGGTACCTGTCATACCCGCTAATTTGTCGTAAAATTTAAAGTAATTTTGATACGTAATAGAAGCCATTGTTTTCGTTTCAGCACCAATAACTACACCCTCTTTTGCTTCTACAGCTTGATGAAGCCCTTCACTCCAACGACGTCCTTCTTGCATGCGTCCTGTAAATGGATCAACAATAACAACTTGATTATCTTTTACGACATAGTCTCGATCGCGGACATACAAAGACTTTGCTTTAACAGCAGCCTCCAGATGATGCACCATACTTGTTCCTTCGCTCGTGTAGAGATTATCAATACCTAAAGCTTTTTCGGCTTTAGTTATTCCTGCATCAGTTAATGTTGCAGCTTTTAGCTTTTCATCAGTTTCATAATCGTCACCTTCATTCATTTGTGATGCGATACCTGCAAACTTTGGATATAAATCTTGTCCTTCGGTTGATTTTGTAGACAGAATAAGTGGGACACGTGCTTCGTCGATCAAAATAGAGTCAATTTCATCAACAATAGCAAACGCATGCGGTGTTTCTCGACGCTGCACTAATCCATATATAGATTTTTGTGTATTATCACGTAAGTAATCAAAACCAAATTGATTATTAGTACCAAAAGTAACATCAGAATCGTAGGCTTCTTTTCGAGAGCACGCACGCAAGTAATCATCAAAGACTTTGAATGAACCCTTCTCGTCTCGCTCTTCATCTTCTGCAGAACCTTGAGCTAATTCTTCTTTATTCTCATCATAAATATATGACTCAGTTCCATCAGCAATAGCGGCAACTGAAACACCTAAAAAACTATACACTTCACCTACCCAGCCGGCGTCACGTTTTGCCAAGTAGTCGTTCGGTGCAACAATATGCACACCATTTCCTGCTAGAGCATTCAGGTATGCTGGTAACACTGACGTAAATGTCTTACCTTCACCAGTACGCATTTCAGCAATAGAACCTTGATGAATTACAATACCTCCGACAAACTGCACATCGTGCAATCGAATATCCATCGTACGTACGAATGCTTCGTACACTAATGCGAACGCTTCGGGTAAAATATCATCAAGTGTTTCACCTGCTTCTAATCGAGATTTAAGTTCGGCAGTTTTTATAACAAAATCAGCATCAGCTAATTCTGATACTTTTGGTAAAAAAGTATGAATTTGTTCAACCGTTGGTGTAATTTTTTTCAGAGCCTTACTCGACTCATCACCAAAGAATTTCTTTAAAAAACCTAACATAGTGGAGCTAGTGTAGCATAAAAATAATCCCTGTGCAGAGGTCTTTTTAGTAGGAATTTATTCTGCAGAAACGTCAATTATCGTCTCTTTTACACTTGTTGTGGCGTGCTTCAAGAACTTTATAATACGTCGTTTTATCATATGAAGTAGTACAATTTCACCTGTAAATCCAATCATGAATATCCAGAAAAAGAATCGTGCAATACCAGAGGGTCCACCAAACCATGTACTGAATCCTCCGATACCAAGTAGTATGAGGATAACAATCTCAATAATTATAATAATAGCAATCCATGCGCCAAATATAGCAAAGACTTGCTTTGCCATAAAAACCAACGGATCTTGTTTGGCATCCTGAATTTCATTTAAAGTTTTCTTCATGCGAAATATTTGAAAAATCATGTTTTTATTTTAGCATAATATCGTAATACGTATTATATTGTACTTACTACGCATACGTGATAATGTGTTAAAAAATCATAACTATGAAAATAATAGACCCACAATGGATTAGAATTGCAGGAGATTCAATTAATATCAAAGAAGACAAGCCAGAACACTGGCAAGCATATTTAGGTGACAGTAATAAAAAAATACCTCTCATTAACTGGAGAATAACAGGAAATGCAACAACGGGGAACTATCTACCTAACGCAAGTTCAAAAAGAGATTTTCGAGGCCTGCTAGCCTGGCTTGACGTATATGGAACCATAGAAACAGACCAAGAAAATATAGCTACGGTTCAACTTTACGACCCTACAACAAAATAAGACGCGCTGTCGAAGTAATCAAGCAATAGTCCGAGAAAATAATTCGAGGGCTTTTTGTTTATTTTAGTTTAGTTTAAAACAGGCTTATCAGGAATGACTTCGACTTTCTTTTAATAAGACTTAATTCTTTAACTCTCAAATGTTTGTTTCAAGAAACAAACTTATTAAATGCTTGATACTCTCCCATATTTTTATATCAAGATTTATCTTCCAACTTTACAATATAATAAGACATTTCTTTCTCTTTCTTTCCTGGCATTTCAATATTTTTATTTTTTTCTAATTTGTATCCATATTCAATAAGTGTTGATTCAATAATTTCAGCTGTTCGTCCGGTACACCCTAAATCAATTTTAGCGAATTCTTTTTCTACTTTAAATGTTTGGCTAACCGCAAGCGACAATGGGTCATACTCATCAACATATTGCACTTCTCCTACGTGAACAATACGTCTGATTCGTAACGTAAAATCTTGTATCTGTTTTTCAACTTTTTTCATATCTTGAATACGGACTGCCAATGTATCACTGCGTGCTTGCGTGGCGTATTCTTCATTATATACATCAAGAATTTCAGAAAGTTTTTCTGACCATGCAATCACATCACCAATAGATGAGAACATCACCAACGATGCGTCACCGATAGTTTTGGTAAAGTTTGCGTAATTACCAAGCTCAATGCTTCCTAGTGCCTCTATAACGGCGGTGTGGAACCACTGATCACGAATATCAGCATGTGCATCACCATAATCAATACTAAAGTTAGTATTTTTTTCTATATCAGCTAATACAATATAGTGGAGTCCAGGTCTGAAAAGTGATTTTTTCTGCATATCCAAAACACGTTTTACTGCATTAATAGCAGGTACGCGTGCATAGTCGGGCACACTTCCAAGTGATCCTCGAGCGATAGCCAAGTCATCTTCGATTACATCAAGTTCATCATGTGTTATATATACCTTTTGTTTACCTTTATTTTCCATATCAAAATTATAGCACAGCATTATCAGAGAAAAACAAAAACCACCGAAAGGTGGTTTTTGTTTGAAAAAATTAAGAAAAGATTATTTCTTCTTTGGTCGCGCTGCCTTCTTCTTTGGTGCTGCTTTCTTAGCTGGTTTTTTCTTTGCTGCTGCCTTCTTCTTTGGTGCTGCTTTCTTAGCTGGCTTTTTCTTTGCTGCTACTTTCTTTTTTGCTGCTACCCGTTTTTTTGAAGCTGCCTTCTTCTTTGGAACTGCTTTCTTAACTGGCTTTCGCTTTGCTGCTACTTTCTTTTTTGCTGCCATAATATTTTGAAAAAAATTTATAATTATGTACGATGATGCCGACCAACTTTCTCCACCGCCTCTATACTTATATTATCCGCAAGTTACGCGCGTAACACAATGCAAAAAAGTTGTTTCTGTGGAAAAGTAATTTATTTTTTTGTGTTACTATGTAACTATTAGCGCTAATAGTTACATAAAGAAATGACGACTAGTGCGTGTAGTGCGTAAATCAAAGAACATTATGGCAAAAAAACAACTCCCGAAAAAATTTACACGAAACGAAACACTCTTGAAAGCAACAGCAAACAAATATCGATTAGCTATCTTAGAATACTTGCGAGGACACGAATATGCATCTGTCGGTTCTATTTCTGAACACGTTGGTACGTCGTTCCATAACACTTCAAAACATTTATGGAAATTAGAACAAGCACATATCATCACATTTCGTGAAGACGGCACCTATCGAATGTATCACTTGGCAAAAAATTTGAACCCGATAGCGCATTATATTATTGGTAAGCTATAAAAAATTTAGTAAATAAAAAAAACCCGATCAAAAGTGGCCGACGGAAACGAGCTCCAAACAAATGTCCTATGTGAGTGTCGCCGTCAGCCACCTTTAATAAGGTTTACGTTACTATGGTACCGCGTATTTTTTTGTTCGTCAATTACCCCCTCATCTCCCCCTTCACAATCCCACTACTCACAACATACTGAGGGTATTCAATAATAGTTTCATATGTATCTTGACCAGATGGTTTTTCAACCGTAAGTCGATATGTTCCATTAGCAACAATCATATGGAATCTTCCATACTTGTCTGCAACTGTGTGTTTTACTTCTCGGTCTTGTGTAAGTGAGTGTAGACGAACGATACTATGAGGTATTGGATTACCTGCTGTGTCTACGACTGCAGCATATTTCTTTTTCATAAGACCAATCTTTCTAAAGATACCAAGTATCAAGTATAGTGCTGCGATTACAATGTTGTAAACTGTAGGACTCGTAACTAAAGCAACGATAGTAATAGCAAGACCAACAAAGAAGAAAGTATCTCCAATCTTTGTTACAACGTAATCTCGTTTCTTAAAGAATTTTAATCTGTCGTTGTTAATCTTGTCTTGTTCGTTCCAATTGAAAGCAGTGTTGTCCATAGGGATGTTCTTTGCAATCACTTCTCCTTTTTCACTTACTTCAAATGGTTCTCCGTGATAGATATTGGTGTAGAGATGATCATTTGTTTGATTAGCTAATATTTTTGAAGGGAAGACGTAGTCTCCTTTACCTGCTGAGATAGTGTAGGTTCCTGGAGTGTCGATAATAAAACCATATCGTCCATCCATGTCAGTGATGGCTGATTGTACGTCATTACCTTTACTATCTAAGAGCGTGACATATACAGGGTCAAGGGGTCGTTTTGTATTTGCATCATATACTCTTCCCCATGGTTGAGCTTTCTTTTTAAGCCCAAGAGCAGAAAGTAGGAACGAGCTTAGTCGTGTTGGTGCAGTTACTAATTGAGATATTGAGGTTACACCTGAGAAGAGAGAAGCTGCAAGTCCAACGACAAGTGAGACAACTGCTGCTGTTCTTGCAAGTGGCGTGGTGAATGGGTTTTGTTTTGGTGGTTCTGTTGGGGTGGTTATGGCAGGAATAATTGGTTGTTCGTCCTGCTGTAATTCGGGTTCGGTTTGTTCTTGTGTTTCTGGTGTTGGTTCAGGTGTTGGTTCAGGTGTTGGTTCAGGTGTTGGTTCAGGTGTTGGTTCAGGTGTTGGTTCAGGTGTTGGTTCAGGTGTTGGTTCAGGTGTTGGTTCAGGTGTTGGTTCAGGTTCAGTAATGATATCTGTTTCTTCTTCGTCGATTATTGGTTCTTCTTCTGCAGCTTGTTCTTCATAGTAATCTTCGAAAGCTTGTTGTGCTGATGCTTGAGAGGATGAAGATGAAGAAGAAGATGAAGAAGACTGAGCTATTGGTGTATTGTTAAAATCAATTGATCCTGAGGTATATGCGTAATTCGTTACAGTAGATGCAGTTACAGCATTATTAAATGACCCGTTAAGGAATGTAATAGTCAGATCTGATATATCATTAACATCCTCATGAGAAGTTGCATTACCTAAAAATATGAGTGTTGCCGTAACTTTATCTGGTGCAACCGTCATTACTGGTGTTAATCCTAATGGTACGTTGTCTAGCTCATAGTCAGTATTAAAGACCAAGGCAAGACTTGAGAATATGTCATCTGTAAGTGTGGCGATAATCGAACCATCTAGTGTTCCGTTATTTGCTGCAGATTCAATAAATGAACCCGTATAATTTAATGTAGGGAAAATCTGTTGTGCAAATAACACATCACGAAAACCATTAGCGTCATTATATACAAGATTACTTGCATCAGAATGATAAACAACATATTGTCCATCAGAGTTACTCATCGGTGAAAAACTATTCGCATTTCCTTCAAGAAATAAACCTGCTGAAACACGCTTAACTAAACCTGTATTAATATCATATTGAAAAATATCAAATGCGGCATTAGTATCATTATCTACTAAATTTGTAGCAGCACTAGTAAAAAAGACTGACTGACCATCAGAGGCTAAGTCTGGCTGAGCTGCATTACCCCCTATTCCCTCATTCCCTAACGAATCAACTGAGACACGTGTTGTTGTTCCGGTTTGAGTATCGTGAAGGAAGATGTCATTTTTTGCATTTATATCATTTAAAACAAGATTGGTTGCTGATGACACAAAAGCGACGTATCTACCGCTAGCTAGAAAAGTTGGTGCTGACGAAGTATCACCACCCTCATTCCCTAACGAATCAACCGAGACACGTGTTGTTGTTCCGGTTTGAGTGTCGTGAAGGAAGATGTCATTTTTTGCATTTGTATCATCTAAAACAAGGTTGGTTGCTGATGATTCAAAAACAACATATCTACCATCACGAGAGAGTTTGGGTGAGTAAGAATACCCATCCGCCTCATCTCCTAACGAATTAACTGAGACACGTGTTATTGTTCCTGTTTGAGTATTTTTTAAAAACATATCACGTTGTGCATTTGTATCTCCTGCGACCAAGTTTGTAGCTGACGAACCAAAAGCAATATAATCACCAGTCTCTGAAATAAAAGGATCTGAAGAAGTCCCTCCTATTCCCTCATCCCCTAACGAATCAACTGAGACACGTGTTGTTGTTCCGGTTTGAGTGTCGTGAAGGAAGATGTCTGGTTGTGCATTATTGTCTCCGATAATAAGGTTGGTTGCGTCAGATTCAAAAACAATATACCTACCGTCTCCAGAGATTGAAGGATCGTAACTATTCCCATTTACCTCACCTCCTAACGAATCAACTGAGACACGTGTTGTTGTTCCGGTTTGAGTGTCGTGAAGGAATATATCGTATGTTGCATTTGTGTCATCAATCACTAAGTTTGTAGCATTTGAAGAAAATGACACATATCTACCATCATCTGACATAGAAGGATAGAAAGATATTCCATTACCTTCATTACCTAATGAGTCAACAGATATACGTGATGTAACAAAGTATGCAGCATTTATACTTAGAAAAGGAACTATAAAAAACACCCCTACTAAAATTATTAATATTATCTTATTACTGATACTCATATATTTAATATAATAGCATTACTTTTACTAATAAAAAAACCCATTGTAATCAAGTTACAATGGGTTTCAATCTTATGTTTTTCAAGTTAGTACGTCATAATTTTTTTAACCAACAGAGGTGTTGGCGATATGACGTCTTCACTTTGGGAAAGTAAGCCTTGTTTAACAAGACTATCAATACAAGCTCTTAACCTAGACTCTCCTCCTATAGCTTTAAGAATTGTAGAGGATGTATCATTATGAAAGTGCTGCACTAGATCAAATATTGTTACCGACCTAAATATTTTATCTTCTCGAGAAAAATGAAGGACACGCATAGCAGCTTCCTGGTGTTCTTCTTTAGGTAACTTGCCAACTATCGAAAAACCTTCAGGAAGGTTTTCAGGTTGCCACTTAAATAACCTCTGGTTTAGTATCATAATTAAAAGTTTTTATTTTTTATAATAAAAACATATCCTACTAATTAAGTCAATTTTTATTTTAAACCTCATACTCTCCTCATGCTGGACAATTTTCGAACTATTAATTAGACGAAAAAAGACCGAGGTAGATATAGAAATTTTTAATTAATTATCATATATGTCTACATAACAAAAACCACCTTTCGGTGATTTTTATTCTTGACTATGTAGTGCGAAATAGAAATTAATTACTTAATCCATCAGGTCCACAACTCCCATTAACAGCACTTCTTGTAAATGGTCCTACAATCCCATCAATAACAAGAAGTGGACTTGGTTGCAAGATATCATTTAATGCTGTTTGTAGTCGTTCTACACCAAGATGTGTAAGTGGTCCAAAGAATCCATCTACTGGTCCTGCTGCTTGGTTGTATTCTTGTGCGAGAATACGGTTGATGTGTGCTTGTAGTAGGTGCACTTCAGTTGCATTTCCATTGTTGTATGTACTGTAGGTACCATCTACGTCTCCTTGTTTCATATTGTCAGAGATTATTTGGTCTGCTGAGCATTGTCCTGAGTTTAGGATGTTTTGTGGTGAGTTGCTTGAAGGTGTAGGAGTGGTAGTTTCTTGTTGCTCTTCTTCTGCGTAATAATCTGAGAAAGCTTGTTGTGCTGATGCTTGAGAGGATGAAGATGAAGAAGATTGTCGTCGTGCTTGTTCTTCGGCCATTGCTTGGATGGTTGCAGCGGCACTGAATTGTGATGTCGCTCCAAACGTAGAAGTTGTTAGTTCTGCCCCGCCTATACCATCTAGACCACGTTCCGTTGCTGTTGCAGAAATGAAATCTCCTACTTCGACGTCAAGTGTTTTTGTAAAAGTTTGTTGACCTCCACCTGTGTGAGTAATGTCTTGGTAGTCGAGGAAGGTTTCACCTTCTCCGTAGTCTGTGAGGATTGAGTTTTGGAAGAATTCTATACGGTACTCTCCTGCTGGTACGTCGAGGACGTACTGGATTTCAGTTGTTGTGGTGTTTGTTTCGTATGAGGTGAATTCTGGGTAGTTGAGGAGATGGTTGAGGTTGTTGCGTGGGTCTATGCCTGCGTTAGGTCCTTCGTCGATATCGAGAGCGTCGTTGGGAATAGATTCTGGGAAAAAGTCAGGTTCATCGTCTCCTGTGGTGTCAGCGATAAATCCAATAGGTTGACCACCCGTATCATAAATACTATTTCCTAGAATAGAAATATTTTCCATGGCAGTTGGAAATGGGAAACTAAACAACGCTATTGTAGGAAATGCTTCTTCAAAAAATGAAAATCCTCCAGCAATGATATTACCTTCACCAGGTGATGTACCTCCAATAAGCGTATCTGTGGCACCGAATACAAAAATTCCTACACCATTGTTGAAAAGGGCTTCACCGTCAGCCCCTACACCAATATAGTTTCCTTGAATAGTGATATTTTCTGAAGGTTCAAAAGTATCAAAATTAGGATAAATCACTATACCACCACCAGAATTTTCATGATCATTACCTGAGATAATATTACGTTCTGACACCTGATCTCCACCAACTACAACGCCTGTAACTCCTGACAAGACTAACGCAGGGTCCTCCCCTCCAGCAAGAACGCTCTTTCCGTTACTATCTGCAAACATTCCAGTTTCATCAGTTCCTATTTTGTTTCCTTGAATAGTAGCATTTGTTACTGCCTCTAAACTTAACCCTGGTCCACCATTTCCTGAAAAGAGATTGTCAAGTACAGAAACAGTATCACCTTCTGATACGACAAGACCACCATAACCATTATCAATTGAAGTATTACCTATAATTTCTACATCACTACTACTTGCTATCGTTACACCAAAAAATTCAGCACCAGATTGTATATTATTTGTAAATGTTAAACCTGTGATTCCGTTCAATTCGACACCTTGATTGTCAGAGGTGAAGATATTATTATCTATAAGAAAATTCGTACTTAGACTCGTAGGGTCTTCAGCGCAGTTTGTCGGACCACAAACATTAATACCTGTACCGCCTGAAAATTCTGGAAAAGTTGGCCCTACACCACGACCGAACCAGTTATTTTGAATTGTTAGATTATCGACAGTATCAAGGAAAATAACAGCTGAAAATTCATCGAAATTTGCATGTGCAAAAATATTTCTATCAACAATATTTGGTCCCCCAATTGTTATATTACTTGAATTTTCGAAGCTAATTTGATCTCTAACATTTGCAGTAGAAATTGTACCCGAAGCATCTATACCCATGTTTGAACAACGAAGTGTAAAACCATCAATGGATTCTTCAAAAGCAGTAAAAATATTTTGATTAGTAGTGTCAGATAACATACTGATACCTTGAATAAGTACGCCATTAGCTCCTGTTCCTAAGATGAAAGAAATACCTTGCAACTCAATATTAATGTTACGATCAGAAAGATCGTCTTCTATTCCACAAGAAGCGTCAGTACCTTGCGAAAGACCGTCAATAATAATTGGTGAAGAAACAGCATAATTAATATCTGAACCTAAAATAATTTGTGTAGTATCTGAACCGGCAGCAAGATTAAAAACAATAGTATCAGTTCCTGAACCAGCTAAACAATCAGTATGTGTTTGGGCATCATCATTAGCATTTTGTATTGCTTCTTCTAAGTTACATTCTCCGTCGACAGTAATATCTCCAGTATTTGAAGTAACTGTAATCGTTGCTGCAAAAGCACTGCTTGAAAACAAGAAAAAAACTGTCAAAGTTAATGCAGTAAATATGAGTGATTTAATAATTAAGTTTTGTTTGATAAGCATGAAAATATATGAGATTTGTTTATTAATACCTATACTGTAACTCACTTTGCTTTAAAAACAAAATAAAAAGGCTGTGCATATGCACAGCCCTTTACAAAACGTTAATATTATCAACGTTGAATTACAAACCTTTCACTAAATAGGATTTCTCCTTTTAGTGAAAAAGTTCTTACGTAGACACCACTAGGATAATCTACATTACGAGAAAGTAATCTTCCCAACAGGTCATATATGACAATCTCGTCATAGACATCAGAAACACCTCCCACTTCTTCAATGCCGATAGTTTGACATTGGTTAGGTAAGTTTGGTGTTGGCGCCATAACCGATAATTCACCAGTAGGACAACGTCCATAGGATGAATCTTCAGGGATCGTGAAATCCCAAGAAATCGAATCGATAAGATTAATACCATCCGACAGGTAAACGGATTCGCCATCTTTCGACAATTTGAAGTTTGCATGAAAAGCTCCATCTAATGTGTCCTTATCAGCCCAGAACAAAACAAATTGGCCTGTTCCAAGATTAAAGTCATCAGTAAAACGAAACTTTTGCAAATTGGACAAATCATCAGATAGATACAGACCTGCAAGGTTAATGACATCTCCTGAACTGTTTACTAGCTCGATATAGTCTTCATAATCACCTTGCGGATCAGCGACCACCGTTTCATTATCTGGCAACACCTCACTGATACCAATCTCTGAAATGTTTTCATCTATTTCTAGACAGCCAAACATGGCAGTTACATTGTAAACAGTATCAGGGTGGAAAGTTTTGAAGAAACTCTCTTCAAATACTGTGTCAGTGTTAATGACCCAGTACTGAAAATCATAACCTTCAGCTTTCAATGGTACAGGAATTCCCGTAAAGGACGTCCTATGAACCCACACTGAATCTGCAGCTTCCATTCTACTGACAAAAGCAGTAGCTTCACCACATTCGGTAACTGACCGGAATCTCACAAGAGTTGTATCACTTTGAAAGTGTTCATTCAGAAAACCATACATCAGGCCCGTTCTATTGGCCAGAAATTCTTGTACACACAGATCAATGTAAAAGAACTCAGCAGCGTTTACCTCAGAATAAGGAAGTGTTCCCCACCGAGCAAAATTCTGATCAGCATACAAGTAATGCGATTGAGTTAGCGAACTCCACTTGCCTAACAAATTTGCTGACAAGAGTGTTGTACTACCCATATCGCTTGCAAGATTTTGACATTCCCATCTGATCGAATCATTTTCAATCATATTTAGTAAAAGAGTTTTTTGCATAACATCTTTACCGTTTGATAAGTCAAACAACTGTTCTGTAAACCCATCATGATATAGTTGACTGCAATTAAAAGATCCGTCAAAGTCTTTTCCTAACCAATAGTATGGCTGTGTACCTGAATTATTAGTAAAGAATTCTGAATTATGAGGACCGTAGTCATCTCTAGTGCAAAAAGCGCTTATGAACTTCATCTTAAAAAGAGACAAATAATCATATCTACCTCGCAAGATACTTGGGAAAGAATAGTCCTGCTTATTGGCAGACATCAACCAGGCATAATCTTCATCAAATCTTTCCATTCGAATCGCTACAGAATCTCTGTGACAATCCCCTGCAAATGCTCGCTCTTGCAAGTTATGTAAAGGAAAATCAGATCCTGAGAAAAAAGAAAAATCGTCATCGTCAGTACCTGGAAATAACTCCTCAGCAAAATGCTGACCAGAAACTTCTTTCAGATTATATTGACCATGATACTCACCATTCAGATACACTCGCGTAAATAGGCCTGCTGGTACACCCACATTTTCTTCATTGAGGATAAAGTTACCCATCGTGTTGGATACAGGTTCGTCTGACCAACCAGATTTTCTTAAATCCATAATCTTCTCCTCGTTTAGAGAAACTGCTGGATAATTTAACCTGTTATTGCTTGGAAACTTTAATCGAAGATTTTTTGCCGGAGCAAAGGCAGACATGCCACCAAATACTTTTACCAAGATTTTACCGCTATACACGACAACTCCGTTATCAATAAAAGTAACTGTTACCAGCTTCCAAATAGTAGAAGGTTCGAGTTCTGGGTACCAATCAAAGTAACCAAGTCCAAGTCCTGGAGCCTTAAAATTTGGAACATGAAAATCATTCACCACGCTTTGAAATGAGAATGAGATATTTGTACTATCGCCAGTAAGAACTACAGACTCAATATCAATATCAACAGTTATTGCACCAGAAGAAGACCCAAAAGTAACTTGTCCAGTATTAGTAATCGTATCAATTATAATTTCTTGCACAAGAGTGCATTCAACTGGGTCGCAAACAATAAAGGGCCCCTGAAACACAAGCGCTTCTGTACCACTTGGCACAAGATACTCATTAGAAACAGTAATATTAATTATTTCATTACTCTCAGAGTAATGATCAAAAGTTATTACATCATTTTCATCAAACCCCGCGCTCTGAAGAATACTGTCTGGAATCAAACCCCCATCTCCATCTACAAGAATTCCGTTTTCATTACTATAAAGCATGGTAGGGTCACCATCAATACAGATAGTGAGTCCATCCTCGTGATTGCTAGGATAGTGAAATGTAGTGTCATGGCTACCAACTTTGAGTGAAAGAGTTGTAATCTTCTCAACATTATTAATGTTTTGAAAGAGTGAATCGTCCATTGCCATATCAGATGGCATCCATTCATCTAGATAGTTCGGATCACTCGCTGTTGTATTTATTCGAGCAAATTCAGGAGCTCCAAATGTTGGAACCAATAAATTTGCGCTTCCTATAAACCAATCGGAGTTTCCGTCTGGCTTATGTCCACCGAATTCAAAAAACACCGTATCGTTTGAACTGGACATA